>Ga0310690_10000112_pt1 | contig 181382 bp, 234 predicted proteins | sample AusTroGonzalo_MG_2_FD_207661 | JGI IMG/M metagenome (GOLD analysis project Ga0310690, IMG submission 207661) | Bovine rumen microbial communities from tropical cattle in Woodstock, Queensland, Australia - Gonzalo_04 (v2) (version 2) | ecosystem: Host-associated > Mammals > Digestive system >... | reverse complement strand
CCATGACAGAACGTTACTACAGACTCGTAGATGGTTACCCCGTTGAGCTCAAACTCCCCGTGATGGTCGGCGGAAGGATGCGGATACACCCGACAAAATCGGAAGCGGCAATGCTCGGCGCGTATCCGAAGGCGAACAACCAGCCTCCTGACGACGCCCCGGAAGGGAAGCACTACGACCATACCGGTTGGGATTTCGATCCAGGCCTGAATATGATCGTGAACGTGTACACGCTCGCGGACGACCCATCTCCAACCATTGAGGACTACGACGCCGCGATGGAGGGGCACCTTCTGGCCGAGCGCGAGGCGAGAGGATATACCACCCGCGAGCCCGACGCCTATCTCACCTCGCAGGTAGGGCGGTGGGCGCAGGACGCGCGCGACTGGGTGGCCCACCGCGACGAGGTGATGGCCTACGCGCTGGCCATCCTCAACGCCGTGCAGTCGGGCGACATGGAACCGCCAACCATGGCGGACTTCGTCGCCGGTCTTCCATCCGTCGTGTGGAGTTACTCGGAGGAGTAGCCCGGTAGGTCCGGAAGAAGGTGCGTGGAGGTGCTGCATGCTGATAGGTGACCGAAGCGGTATGATTGCGGGCGCGAAACTGCCGTACGACGCCGAGGTGGAGTACGTCTACGGCGCGGGCGGCGCGTATGTTGACACTGGTGTCGCTTGGGACACCGAGATGGCGTTCGACGTTACATGGTATCAGCGGTCTAAATTGGCGTTCGCGGTAGTGTTCGGGGCACGCGATCTTAGTTCCGCAGGGGCTGGTTATGTTTTGACCGGTGCGGGGACGGCGAACAGCGACGGGGTGTACAAGCTTCATGTCGATATGGGCGGGCGCCGTACCGACACGCAGGTTTATGGCATCGCAAATCATTGGTACCGCGTTGTTTACACGGGAAGCTCCGCGAAGGTTTACCGTGACGATGTGCTTGTTAACACGGTTAGTATACCGCAAACTTCACGGAGTGGGACACGCACCATTTACGTTTGCGGGCTTAATAACGCCGGAACGATTAACGGTTATGCGGGTTGCGGAATATCGCACCTCGCGCTCGGTAGTTTAAGAGATTTTGTCCCCGTTCGCGTCGGCACCTCCGGCTACCTCTACGACCGCGTGAGCGGCCAGCTTTTCGGCAACGGCGACCTTACCTGCGGCCCCGACAAATCATAGGAGGACTCATGCGTAAAACCATTGGCACATTGATTGCTGTGTGTGTGTGTGTGTGTGTGTGTGCAGATTGCGTGCCACATCGGGAGGTTTCCCGTGCTAGCCGCCCGCAACGCCATGCTTTCAGGCAAGCGCATGCCCTACGACTCGCAGGTCGAGTATCTCCAGTCGGACGGAAACCAGGGCATCCTGCTCCCGCTTGTAACTTCGCGAGACAAACTGACGGTGAGGTACTCGAGGATAAACCTTTCGGATTGCTACTTCTGCGGCGGGATGAGAACAGACAACTCGACATACTCGCTCGCTCTTGTCCACAGGAGGAACTCAGACACGCTGTCGAGGCAGCAGGTCGTCGTCATTCCGTCGGGTTCCGGGAACAACGATTTCTACTCACCGTGGATAAGCGGAGCGGGAGCGGTTCAGAAGGACGTTCTGGAAGTCACGTACGACGATTCCGTGGCTGGGGCTCGGAAGGCCGTATGGTGGGACGGCTCCACGACTGCAATACGGACGAACTCCTGGAACGTAGGGAGTGCGAACGCACTTTTCGGTATAGCGAACAGAACGGGGAAAGGCATGTACTCGCGGGCGACGATCAGGATCCACTCATACGTGCATATCCGGGACGGGGTCGCTATCGTCGACCTGAAGCCCGTGAGGGTCAAGTCTGTCGGCATGATGTACGACCGCGTTACCGGATCCATACTGGGATCTGTAACCTCAACGCCGCTAATTCCGGGCCCCGACATCAGGAGATCCAATGTCTAACGCCATCACCGCCATCTCCATTCTGCTCTCCATCTCTCTCTGCGGAGGGAGGTGCTGCATGCTGATAGGTAACCGAAGCGGTATGGTGTCCGGGTCGAAGATCCCGTACGTCACCGACGGACTCATCGCAATGTGGGACGGCGAGTGGAACGCCGGGAAGGGCAAGCACGACGACTCGGCTACGAAATGGAAGGACCTGATCGGCGACCGCGACCTGACCGTCGGGTCGACGTTCCGGTGGGGGGCGAACTTCATCCGGAACATGGGGTTCTCGCAGTGCGCGACAGCCGCGAACAAGCACATCCCCGCCTCCCAGTTCCGGACCCTGGAGGTCGTCTATAGGCAGGATTGCCACACACTGTCCACGTCGAACCAGACCATGTACCTCGTCCGGGACAATTACAGCGGCAGTACCAATACGGGTAAGGGTTTGATCACAGGGGCCTCGTCATCCGTGCTCATCAATCCGTTTTCATCGTCTCCGCAGAAAGCGACCGGTACGGCAACCTACGGGCGCGTCCAGACAGCGACGATGACCTACGGGACGGCCAACACGGCGACCGACGTATACCTCAACGCGGTCAGATCGACCGAGGCGAAAACAACGCTGAACAAGGCGTACCTCACGACCAAATGCGTGTCCGTCGGGTCGACAGACGGCCCGCTCGTCGGGCGCATCTACTGCATACGCGTCTATGACAGGATCCTGACGGACGCGGAGATCGTTGCGAACCAGGCCGTCGACAGGGTGAGGTTCCGCGCAGGCATAACGGGAGACCCGTGGTCGCTCGAGGACCCCGAGGGGTACGTCACGAGCCAGTTCACGAGATCCGTTCAGCAGGTCTATAACAACAAATCACTAGTCTCTGTGTCGCTTCCGAACGTTACCGGCGTGACGGACCAGGCGTTCCGGGGGTGCGATAAGCTGGGGTCCGTCAGCCTGCCGAGCGTCACGTCGGTCGGCAGTAACGCGTTCTACAGCTGCACGGGCCTTAAGTCAGTCAGCCTGCCAAACGTGACATCGGTCGGCGGTAGCGCGTTCTACGGTTGTACAGGGTTAACAGGAGATCTGTCGTTTGACTCGTTAACCAGCTTCGGCGGCAGTGCAGTTTTCCAGAACTGCACTGGTGTAACATCCGTATCGATCCCCCTTATCACAACTCTATCGTCCTCTGTGTTCTCCGGGTGTTCGGGACTAGTGTCCGTCGACGCACCGCTCCTGTCGTCCTTCGGGGCAGACTGCTTCAGACAATGCACCAGCCTTGAGAGGTTTAACTCACCGCACACAGGCGTATGTGTTTTCAGGCCTGAGGGGTGCAAGGTTGGCAATTGGTCGTTTATGTATGACGCAAAGCTGAGGGTTTACATCAATGTGTCGAACTCCGGAGTAGGCGGTTTCGGGAACAACCCGTGGCAGAACATCAGCGTGCGCTGCATTAAGCTCCTCGCCACCGACCCACCGTGTAGCACGGCCACGCAGCTCACGAACACGACGAGCATCACCTCGACATGCCGCTTCTACGTGCCGGACGAGGCCGTGGACACGTACAAGGCGCACGCGGCCTACGCCTCGCGGGCGAGCTACATCTACCCGGCCAGCGAGTTCAACGAGTCCGACTGGTGGGTGGACTGACCTTATAGAGAGGAGGAACGAATGGGTAACACGAGCAAGCCGAGCGTCATGCTCGGGGGTACGCACATCGAGAGGGCGGTGAAGGACGAGAAGTTTTTCTCCCTCATGCCGGAGTTCGCGTCAATCAAATCGCAGATAGCAGCGATGCACATCGACATCAACTCGAAGAAGGGGTGCAGTTCCTGCAACAGGCGCAGGCTTCACGCGAACATCGACGGCAACTTCGCCGCGATCGCGTCACGCCTGCCAGATGAGAGGGCGGGCGTGCTGAAAAGGTACCTGGGGATCGGAGACGACCAGAAGTTCTTCATCCGGGCCGTCAACCCGGCCACGCGCCAGCTCATACTCAGGGCGTTCTAGCGGGGACGGGATGAATTACAGGATGGCCATGGGTGTAGACGGTCTGTCTCTCGGGGAAGGCGTCCGTGTCGCCGTCCTGGACTCCGGGACGCCTCCGCCTTATCTCCTGTCGAACGGGCCGAGATGCGGTGACGATTTCTTCGGACACGAGGATTCGTGCGGGCACGCCACCGCTGTCTCGAGCATCCTGTTCGGAGGAGGAGGGATAACCGGTCTCTGCCCGAAGGCGACGCGTATCTTCATCAAGGTGCTGGACTCCGGAGGTGTGGGGAGCGTTGCTACCGTGTCCAGTGGGATCAGGCGTGCAGTAGAGATGGGCGCCGACATCATCAACCTGTCGCTAGGGTTCGCAAGGACGTCTTCGTGCCCGTCCGAGCTTGAGGAGGCCTGCCGTGAGGCTAGAGAGTCCGGAATAGCCGTCGTATGCGCGGCGGGGAATGACGGTGGCCCGGTCAACTGGCCAGCCGCCCTGGGGACAACGCTATGCGTTGGGTCCGTATCGAAAAACGGTGACCGCGCTTCCTTCTCCAGCACCGGAGAGGTCGACTTCGTCACGTTCGGAGACGGGCTTCCTGTGCTTGGCCTATCGGGCGGTATACAGATGGCTTACGGGACCTCGTTCTCGGCCGCCATAGCGACCGGGCTTTGCGCGATCATCATGTCTGGCGCCAGGAAGGATGGCCGATGCCCTGTCCGGAAGGTTTTCGACGGTCTCATGGCGATGTCAAAAGATCTTGGAGACCCCGGATGGGACGACTCGACGGGATTCGGCGTCCTGTACGGAGGAGGTCGTTTCAGGGAAGCAAAAGGGCGCAGTCTCCGTGCGATGATGGATCCAGCCCTTGGCATGAAGATAAGAACAGGCGTCTTTGGTAAAATAGTGGATATCGTCAGGGGCCTCTTCGGACCGCGTTAAAGACGAGGGGCGAAACCAATAAGGAGCGAGAGATGACGGAAAACGTTTGGAAAAAACTGGACGAGGCGAAGGCCGATCTCGTCAAGCGTGCCCAGGAGCTGAAGCGGGCGTTCATCGACATGTCAGGCGGGATGCCCCCCGGCGGGATGCCCCCCGGAGGAGACCCTGCGGCCGCCGGTATGCCGCCGGAAGCCGCCGGTATGCCACCCGGAGAAATGCCGCCCGAGGTAGCCCCTGTTGATCCCGCGGCCGCAGGCGGAATGCCGCCCGGAATGGACCCTGCCATGGCTGGAATGGACCCGTCCATGATGGCCGCGATGGGCGGCGTCCCCCCAATGGGAGTAGACCCCGCCACTGCAGGCATGCTCGGCGGAATGCCACCTGACGCAGGAGCGGGCGGAGCTGCCGCCGGGGCCGGAGGGGCCGGCGTTCCCGAGCCGACCATCACGGTTACCCTCTCGCAGCTCTGGGACATCGTGACGAAGGTTCTCGGGCTCGCGAAGAAGATCGGGGCGAACGGACAGGGCATCGCGGCCGATGCGCCGGCCCAGCCTGCCGCTCAGGCCGGTCAGGACGCGATCAAGGCCGCGGTCATCGAGGCCCTCGGCGACATGGGGCTGAACCAGATGAAAATGGCGCAGGACATGTCGGGTAACGTAACGAGACTGGAAAAGGAACTCGCTGATGAAATGGCGAAAACGACGGTACCCGGCGCAACCACTAAGCTCTCCAGAAAGGCCATAGACCTTGCGAAAAGGCTCGAAAAGATCAAAGGGAAGCGCATCAAGGGATATGACAGCGCGAAGGGGTTTACTTGGCACTAATGCCTAAGGGTTGACATGATCACCACAGTCGGACAGGTTCTTGTAAACGAGGCGCTGCCGCCGAAGTTCCGCGACTACGAGAGGGTCATGGACTCCGACGGCATCGAGTCCGTCCTCCGCCGCATCGCCACGGAGGACCCCGGCTCCTACGCGGAGGTCTCCAAGCGCCTCATGGAGATCGGCGCGGCGGCGTCATTCGACACGGGAACGACGATCCGCCTATCCGACCTAACCCCCGCATACGACAAGAGGCCCATCCTCCAGGCGATCGACGCCGCGGAGGCCAAGATCCGCTCCGACCCCACCCTCACGGACGCACAGAAGTCCGAGATGGTCGAGAAGCTCTACGACAATGCCAACTCACGCATCATGGACGAGACGTTGGCCTCCGAGATGGCAAGGAGGAACCAGCTCGCTCTCCAGGTTGCGTCCAAGGCTAGGGGAAACAAGGTCCAGCTCGCCTCCTTCGTCTCCACTCCGGGCACATACTCGGACCCGTCAGGTAAGATGGTCCCCATGTTCATCCGCCACTCATACGCCGAGGGCCTTTCCCCGGCAGAGTATTGGGCCGGAAGTTTCGGGGCGAGGGCTGGCGTCATATCGACTAAATCAGCAACGGCGAAGGGAGGTGCGTTCGGAAAGCTACTCAGCGCATCGGCAATCGCACAGGTCATCACGGAGGAAGACTGCGGAACGGATAGCGGGCTGCCGGTGAAGGTCGACGATGACGACAACATCGGCGCCGTCCTCGCCAGACCGGCCGCAGGATATGACGCGGGGACAGTAATCACCAAGAGCGTCCTCTCGGACCTTCGCAAGGACAAGCGCCACGACGAGATCGTCGTCCGATCCCCTGCCACATGCGGCTGCAAGGACGGCGTATGCTCCAAGTGCGCCGGCATACGGGAGACCGGCGGATTCCCGCCAATTGGGTACAACCTCGGCACCAACGCCGCCTCCGCTTTCGCCGAAAGAATTGCCCAGGGGGCACTAAATTTCAAGCACTGCTTAAGTGAGGGGACGCTTGTTCGCATGGCGGATTGGTCCGTTAAGCCAATAGAGGAGATAAAAGTCGGTGACATGGTGATGGGTAGCGACAGGAATGGGCATGTGTCCCCTGTAATCGTTACCGATACGTTCGATAATGGATTTGAGCCGTGTATAAGAACGACATTCAGAAAACTCAGGTGCAGGTCTGATTTTAATGACATATCAATAGATAGCACGTCCAGCCATAAGATTCTTGCATCATATGGAGATAAGCCAACCCCTCTGATGTCCTCTGGAAAGAGTCCGGTCAAAATCGGATCAAAAGCGAAGGTTTTTATCGCGGAATCCGTCACATCATTCGATGATACGGGACTTATGGACGAGCCGTTTGCGAGAATCCTAGGCATGCTGATCGGCAACGGTTGCTACACGAAAAGCGTTAACGGCGTACATCTGTCCAGTTCGGATCAGCTGGAGATCAAGGAGCTGAACGAGTACCTTCTCCCAATGAACCTAAGGATCAATAAGCTGAAGTATCATGACGGGTACTACCACCGGATTTCAATGATAAGAGCTGATTCAAAGGATAAGAAGGGAAACCCGCTAAAGAACTATCTCATCAAATCAGGGATGTACGGCAAGTTCGCGCACGAGAAAGACGTTCCTGATGTAGCGTTCAGGTGGAGCAACAAATCAGTCGCAGACCTTCTCGGCGGGTTCATAGCCACGGACGGATCGGTTTGCGAAGCATCGAATGGGGCCGCGATGATCGCCATAGCCTCGACAAGCCTCAAGCTTATTAGGAGCATTCAGGATCTGCTGCTCTCTAGATTCGGAATACAGTCTTCATCAATAACAAGGACCGGCAAAGCGGGAGCAGAGATAAATGCCGTTGAGAAAGAGTATGGCATATACTACCGCAAGCACGACCAGTATCAATTCATGATATCGGGCAACGCTATGCTTGAGCGCGTCCTTGAGAACATCCACATTCCGGGATCTAAGAGGGCTAAACTAGAGGCCATAGTAGAAAAGGCGCGTTCGTCAGGAAAGGAGTTCCAATATAATAGGGGTTACAGAAGAATCTCGCAGGAAGATATAGGTATCCGTCATGTGTACGATATACATGTCAATAACGAGGACCACCTGTTCCTTCTCGCCAACGGGCTCATCGTGAGCAATTCCGGAAAGAAGATGCGCGGAGCGGGCAAGTACCAGGGCTTTGAGATGTTCACTTCTCTGGCCAAGGTTCCGAAGGTTTTCCCGGACAGGGCGACGCTCGCAGAGGTTGACGGGACTGTCACGAAGATCGAGGAGGCCCCGCAGGGCGGCACCTACATCTACGTGACGGCTGACCGTGGAGGCGAGGAGAAACGCCACTACGTGGCCCCAGGATACGACCTTGATGTGAAGGAGGGGGACACCGTGGAGGCCGGGGACCAGATGTCGGACGGCGTGATCGACCCCTCCGAGCTCGTCAAGTACAAGGGCATCGGCGAGGGGCGCCGCTACTGGGCCAGCCGGTTCACGCAGGCCATCCGCGACTCGGGCATGAAGGGCAACAGGAGGAACGCGGAGGTCCTGGCCCGCACAGTGATGAACACCGTGAAGCTGAACAGCGAGGACGCTGCCGGGGACGGGCTCCCTGGCGACGTTACGACATACACGAGCTGGTCCTTCGGCTTCAAGCCCAGGCAGGGATCTGCTGTCGTGGCCCCGACGGTCGCGTCGGTGGGCAAGTACCTGGAGCAGCCGGTCCTCCACTACACCATCGGAACCCGGGTCACGCCGTCCGTCATCAAGACGCTGAAGAAGTTCAAGGTCCAGCAGATGATGGTGAACGACACGGAGCCGGACGTCACGCCGTTCATGGAGCGCATCGAGGACTCGAACGCAGAGAAGCCCGACTGGGTCGCGAGGCTGGGTACGACGTACCTGAAGAGCCGCCTGCAGGAGGACGTGGCCAGGGGCGCTGAATCCCGCCTGCACTCCACGGAGCCCTATCCGGGGCTGGCGAAGGGCGTCGAGTTCGGGGACTGGGGACAGCCGCTCTCGAAGAACAGGTCGGAGCATTTCACGTACTAGGCTGGAGGTCCGCCTGGCGCAGAAAGGGAAAGGGAAGGAGAAGGAGATGGGCATGGATAAGAAAGGGCAGAAAGGGAAGAAAGTCCTGAAAGAGACGCTGAAGGGGTACGCGAACTTCAGCCCATCGAAGGAGGAGCTCGACACGGTCTACGACATGAAGCGGAAATGCTTCAAGATCAAGGAGATCGCAAGGGCCATCCGCCGCAGGGACGAGTATGTCTCCAAGATCGTCAAATCAAACGGATGGAATCGCGTCGGTGTCGACCAGGTCCTCACGCTGAGGGCGGCGAAGGGCCTCAGCATAAAGGCGATCGCTAAGGAGCTCGGAATCCGCGACCGCATCGTCGCCAGGGTCGTGAACGGGGCCGGGGAGTCCAAGCTCCTCCGTTACGCGAAACCACAATGCGACGGGAAGCGCGGAAGGGCGTAATGGTATGGGTACGGTAGCAAGAAGAGTAATCAATCTTGGGACTCCCAGAACGGCCCGTCCAATCCCCCTTCGGAACGGGGCCGTCAGTCCAGACAGAAGTCCAATCATCCAGTCTGGCGACAGGCGTGACGCGGAGATAGCCTCCATGCGGATGAGGGCGAACGAGCTCAGCGCTGACCTCGCAGCCTCCGCGGGCGCACTCGCCTCAGCAAACGCCGAGAACGACCGTCTCTGCGCGGAGCTGTCGGCCCGCAGCGCGGAGATCGAGTCGCTCAAGAGGGAGATCGAGTACCTGAAAAGCGAGCTTGGGAGGCCAGCTTCCGAGAAGGCCCAAAAATCCCCTAAAGGCAAGAAGGGGAAATAGGGGAAATAGGGGAGAGGTCTGATGGCGGGAAGGATCGCTGTAACCCGGATAGACTACGAGTGGTCCGTCTCGTTCGAGGGAGACCTTGAGAACGTCGGGTGGTACTGCGGCGTGCTCGGTCCAGGCGACAATGCCAGCTCAAGCAATCCACCACCAGGCCCGCCCGGACCGAGCCAGTCATCACATCAATCTGCTCCTGCCGTAAGTAGCTCTGGGAAGAGCAGCCATTCCGGAAGCAGTCCAGGGAAGAGTAGCTCTGGGAAGAGCAGTCCTGCTGGGAGCAGTCCTGCTGGAAGCAGTCCTGCTGGGAGCAGCCCAGGCAGTAGTCCCGGTAGCAGTCCTAGTAGCAGTCCCGGTAGCAGTCCAGAGGCAAGCAGTTCAAGTTCAGGATCATCCGGTTCGAGCCCGTGCGACTGCTGCTACTGCGAGGGAGAGGGCCTCATCGTCGAGGACGGTCGTTTCCTCGTCGATGGAGGCGCGTTCGTCACATGCCCCTAGCCCGGCGCGTTATTAGCCTTTGGCGGACATGTCACGGAATGCCGACAGATAGCCCATGGCGAACATGCGCCCGATGACGGATTCAGCCTTCTTTTCCGGAAGCCCGTCATGCCCGGTCCTTGCGAAGTCCCTCGCGCCTTTGTCGGATATGTGCCTGGCTACCTGTTTGATCTTCTTGGGAGCCTTTTTGAGCTTCCCGTTCTTGTAGGCGAGGACCATCGCCATCAGGCGCTGCTGTGATTTGGATACCGCCGGCATAGCCATCCCTCCTCAGTACATGTCCCTGAGAATCTTTTTCATCGCGCACGGCTTCGAGATCATTCGCTCGACCGTGTTCAGGTGGAACCCGAGCCGAGGATGGAATGTGACCTGTCCGCTCCTGAAGGGGTCCTCACGCATCTCGGCTCGGTAGTCCCTCGACCCCTCCCTGCCGCGTGCGGACCTCTGGAAATAGCGAAGCGCTGACGTAGAGACGATGTTCATGCCTCATTATACCGAAAAACGGCCAACTTGGTATACTAGAGTTAATCAATGGGGGCCGCGTGCCCCCGGCTAAAAAAGGGACCAAGCATGGACTCCACTACAGACAACTCTTTCCGCACGCTATGGGGATTTATGAAGAAGGCTGGAATCCCCGAATACGTCAGGAACGGCGCCCTAGTAGACGCGAAGGACGCCGAATCGCTTCCTGACGCGGCGTTCGCAGACACGGTCAACCGGCGCTTCCCGCTGACGGACAGGGCCAACACATGGGCATCCGCAGGCTATTTCGCCAAGACGGCATCCGACTGCGGGTACTCAGAAGCGGCGATGGGAGACGTCATGGCCAGGATCGAGCGGGCCGCCAAGCTGTACGGCATCTTCGATGACGTCAGAAACATGATGGAGAAGGCTTCCGGATCAGTGCAGGAGAAAACTGCCGCCCATGAAGAGCCGGATCCCTCGTGCTACTGCGACCCCCTGCATAATGGATACCCCGTGTTCGACAAGGAGGGTGCTGAGCTGGCAAACGCGTTCTTCACGGAGCACGCGTACAAGTACGGCCACGAGCGCCGGATGGCCATCGCCAAAAACATCATGAAAAAGTGCGCCCAGTACGGAGTGGAGCCGTCCGAGCAGGTCCGCCTTTCCTCTGGCAAAGGGTTCCCCGACCGCGAGGCGCTCGCAGAGAACATGCTCTTCAGGGCGAATACACTCATGGAGATGGGAAGGGTCAAGATGGCGTCCGAGCTCTGCAAATTCGCCAGGGAGGTCTGCGTGTGCCCGGACGAGGAACTCGACACGAACCGAGAGGGGCTCTTCCACGCCCTCTCAGGAATCGACGAGACGATGGGCATAGACGACCTGTACGGCGAGCGGTTCTTCTCGCCCGAGGAGCTCATCTTCGACATCACCCCGGAGTCCGTCAAGGAGGTCATCGACGACGCCGTCCCCATCGGGAGCGAGACCCTGTCTGCCAAGGCGCTTTCCGGACTTCCGAGGGGCCTGTTCGAGATGGTCATGCCGAAGGAGAAGGTCGACGGGATGATTGAGGACGGGCGCATCAGCCCCAAAAAGCTCTCCGTCACGATCGTCTCCATGAAGTCCCCCGAGTCGTCGCACCTGCTCAGGGCCATCCGCGACTTCACGGACGGCAGCCTGGACATCCCGGACGACGAGGAGCTGGACGCCATGAGCGGGTCCAACGGTTCGGAAAAGGACGATGACGATGACAATGAAAACGGCGCGACGGTAGAGAAAGAGACCGTCGACGGCAGGGAGGTCAGCGTCAAACGCGAGGGCAACGGCGTGGAGATCGAGATCGGCAGCGGAAAGAAGGACGATAAGGAAGAGAAGGAAGACAAGGGGGAGAAGGAGTAGCCCATGCTCGTCTCGCAGCAGTCAATCGACTCGGCCGCATGGCGCGAGATGTGGGAGAATCCGGAGGCGGACGCGACGGTCCTGAACGCCATGGTCCTCTCCGTATACGGCGAGGAGGCCCTCGACTGGGACCCAGTGACCGTCCAGATGGAGATCAGGGACGATTTCGGAGTCTCACCGGCATCCGAGAACATGGACAAGATCTGCGCCATGCAGGTCGTCATGGGGACGGGCGACTTCTTCCGCAGGGTAGACGCCTTCCGGAACATAGTGAACACCATCTCGAACGGCCAGCCCTTCTTCCAGACCTTCACGACCCTCCAGGCGGAGGAGATCGCCATCGCCCTCGCAACGGTCGGCATGAACAGGGACATGATCCCCTTCGCCCCGTCCGTCCGTGAGCTCGTCCGCCTGTCCCTCGTCGGCGACGGATACGGAGAGGACGCGTTCCCCCCTATCTTCTCCTGCGTGTTCGACAGGAACCCTTCCGAGAGAAGCGTCAGGGTAAGCCTGGCTGACCTGATAGGGAAGCCCGAGGATGCGCTTCCGACGGCCGGCGAGAACAACACGGCGAACATCGACAGCATGCTCAGGCGCCGCGTGTCCGTTTGCCTGCACCAGCTCGACTCACTTCCTGGACTAACGCTCATCGACAACACGATCCTTGAGAAGGGCATCCTCCGCGCGCTGAACGAGGACGCTGGTGCGGACGCTGGAGCGGCAGCCGGATCCGAGGATGCCACACGGAAAGACTCAGGATCGGCGGAAGGCCTCAAGGATTAGACGGGGGTTGCGATGGCGTTCGGAAAGGCCGGAGACATCACGAAAAGGATCACTGGCGTAGCCAGGATGAAGGGCGCCCCCGTCGTCAACGCCAGATCCGGGCGATCCATCACGCGAGCCGCGACGATAACGGACGCGAAAGGTTGGAGGACGGCGGCCAGGCTACTTCTCGAGGTGGCCTCGACTGACGAGGATCGAAGGCGCGGTCTCATGGGCAGGGACGAGGATTCGCTGCCACGCGTCTGCGGGATGCTCTTCGAGGGGCTCTCCGGAGGCGGATGTTTCTGGATGCGCGGATGCCTCATGCCTATAGACATCCTCTTCATGGACAGGTCCGGGAAAGTCACACGGACATACGAGATGGAGCCGGACGCGGAGGAGTCAGACCCTGAGAGATACCCGTACGGACCGGAAGACGTGTCGGCCATAGAGGTCAGGGGCGGACTGCTCGCAGCCAAGGGCATAAGGCCTGGATGCCGCGTCAGCGTCCATAGAATAACAAACGTGGAGAAAGGGAAGCGCGATGGCTAACCAAGTCCCTAAACCGCCGACTGCGTCAAACATCCTGTCCTCGCTTGGCGTCAGGGGGGCTACCCCGAACATCCCAGAGGGTTACGATGCGTCGTCGTTCCAGGGGTTCGTACCCATGCTCGACGCTGACGGGAAGCTCTGCGTCGATTTTATCCCGTCATCCGCGGTCGAGTCTGTCGTCAAGCGCATCGGAAACGTCTGCATCGTCGACCCCAACACGGAGGTCCCCTCCGGAACGCAGTCCGGGTCCGCCGTCGCACCGTACGGCACGCTCCACAAGGCGGCGGAGAGCGTAACCCCTGACGAGTCCGGAAGGTGCGTCATCCTCCTCATGCCGGGGCTCTACAAGGGGAACGACAACTCGAACGCAGTCTTCCCGGACGGCGTCAGCGAGGCGTACATCATCGGCGTCGGCGACTGCGAGTTTTACGAGACGCAGCTCTACGTCGGAGGCGTATCCGGCAAGGCCGTCTTCCTGCAGAACCTCAGCACCGACTCGAACATCCTCGTCTCGGGCGCGTCATCCGTGACATGCCTTGGCACGACCTACGTGGGCGGCTCTCTCAGCGTGGGGCAGTCCACGCCCCTGCACCTCTCATCGGAGTCGAGGATCAGCTCGACAGACTCGCTCACCGTATCCTACCTGTCGGAGGACGCCCGAATCGGCAACACGTCAGGAGTTCCCGGCTCGACCGTGAAGGACGCCATGGACAGGCTCGGCGGAAGGGCCATCCGAGTCCTGAACTTCACGGAGGGATCGTCCGGCTTCCTGTTCGGAAGCGACTCGTGGAGCGACGTCGGAGCGTCGTCCGACGGCGGATTCGACGTGTACGACCTCAGGTGCAGGGACGCCGTTCTCCTTGGCGGAATCAACCGCCTCGTCGCGCTCCGGAAAAACATCGTTGCCGACACCGTTGATGCCGGGACCGTTACCGCGGACGTCGTCAGGGCCGGAAGGCTCGTGATGGACGCCGTCTACCTTGGAGGCTACAGGCTCACGGTCGACGCGTACGGCTACCTCGTGGTCGAGGACGGAGGGGACTCTCCTGCGAACCCTCCGCCTGGGTTCATCCTCATCGAGGACACCGGATCGTCCGGATACGGCGACGTCTACGCGATCACCGTGTCCAACGGCAGGCTCGTCGTGTCGAGGGACGCGCCGGATACATGGGATGGATCAGGCTCTGGATCAGGTTCCGGAACCGCTGGAGGGTCGATCACGGAGTTCGTCATCACGGACTCTCAGACGGGATTCGTCTACGAAGTCAGGATGGTCAACGGACGCCTCGTCATCGACATGTCCTCCTCATCGGCCGGACCGGGGAGCGAGCTGTACGCGTACAATGAGCAGACCGGGCTCTACCACCGCATCGTCGCCGTCACGGACGGCTCGACCGGCGAGGTCGACCTCGGAATCGGACAGCAGGGCGTTCCGAAAACGCAGATCGGGGCGGTTGAGGTTTAGAAGGTGTCGGATATTCAGGCCTTTCGGTATAATATGGCAAAGGAGCGAATATGATGGAGAAACGCAATTTCGTCACGAGCGCGAGGACTCCGGACCTCATGCGGCCCGAGAAATCGGCGATGACTTCCCGAGGCATAGGACAGGCCGACATCGACGACATTCTCGATGTGGCGATGGGAAAATCCGCGTCTTTCGCCGGACTCGCGTCCGTCGATGACGAGCTTTCGGACTTGAGTTCGGGTGATGATGACGGCATCGGCGCGACGGAGATGTTCGAGGCCTCCCGCGTGCGTAAAGAGCTCCGGATGGTCTAACAGGATATCGGAGGCCTAATGATCGGACGCACAGAGAACTTCTTGAGCGTATTCGGGGGGTCCACCGGGGCGGCGGGCATATCCCGCGAGAACGCGCAGAACCTCCCGGACATCTTCGACGACGTGCTCGGCGCGCTCCTCCCGACAAACATCTACGACGCGTTCACGATCAGCGAGTACATGATGACGACGACCCCGCCGTTCGCATCCGTCACGAACCGGGTCGTGCGCTACTTCCTCACCAAGATCGGGATCACTGGCGCATCTGGAGACAACAAGGACAAGTACGAGAGGTTTGTCGACAAGAAGCTGCGGCTCCTCGACAAGCTCGGCGAGATCGGGAACGACCTCCTCGTCTACGGAAACTCATTCTCCAGCGTATACCTACCCTTCGAGCGGTGGCTCATCTGCCCGAAGTGCGCCACGCGGTACAACGCCAGGAAGATAGACTACCGGTTCGACCCTAGGACCATGACGTTTTCCGGAAAGTGCTACCGCTGCGGAGACACGGTCACGTTCAACCGGTCCGACTACCCGTCTCCAGACGAGGACCGTATCACAGTCCGCCGCTGGAACCCCAAGCGGATCGAGCTGCGCGTCCACCCGATCTCCGGCAAGACGGAATACTATTACCGCCTCGACGAGGACAAGCTGGTCTCCCACATCACTTCCGGGAACCCCCTCGACCGCTTCTACATCGACGAGTCTCCGTGGGACTTCATCGAGGCCTGCTGCATGCGAATGGGACAGTCGACCCCCCTCTTCAAGTTCAAGGACGAGAGCCTCCTCCACATCAAGGTTCCCGCTCTCGCAGGCATCGAGATGTACGGCTGGGGCATGCCGCCCCTGCTCCCCTACCTCAAGCTCGCCTACTACGTCCAGCTCATGCGCAGGTACGACGAGGCGATCGCGATGGACTACATAATCCCATTCCGCGTCATCTCCCCAAGCCCAGTCGGGAACGCCGACGCCCAGGACGCCCTCACCCTCTCGTCCATGCGGGGGTTCGTGGCCGCCATGCAGGCGATGGTGGAGCGCAAGAGGAAGAACATCACCGACGTCCAGATCGCCCCCTACCCGATCAACTACCAGATGCTCGGAGGGGAGGGCAAGCAGCTCTCTCCGAAGGACAGCCTCCAGCAGGCCATGACCGAGCTCATCAACGCCCTCGGCTACCCGGAGGACCTCTACACGGGCAAGATGACCATGCAGACCGCTCCTGTTGCGATCCGCGTGTTCGAAAAGCAGTACCAGTTCATGGTGGACGGCTTCAACGGCTTCATCGACTGGTGCCTCGACCGAATCTCCAGGCACATGCACTGGGACCCCATCACCGGCGTCCTGCAGTCCACCACCCTGGCGGACGACATCGAGCGCAAGAGCCTCATCCTCCAGGCGGCCGCCGCAGGAGACATCTCCAAGGGCACCGCCTACCGTGCCGTCGCGGACATCGACTTCATGGACGAGCAGAAGAAGATCGTCACCGAGCAGTCCCAGGTTCAGAACATCCAGCAGCTGGCGATGGCCGCTCAGCAGGCCCAGCAGCTCAACGGCGGACCGCAGCCTGAGGAAGGGGACGCGGCCGGCGTGCCCGGAGGTAGCGTCGGCGCCACGCCTGGAGACGTCAGGGCGCAGGCCGAGGTATACGCCCAGCAGCTCCTCTCCATGCCGGAGTCCCAGCGCAGGGGCCTGCTCATTAAGATCAAGCAGTCGAACCCGACGCTCCACGACCAGGTCATGGGCATCATGACCGACATCCGCTCGCAGGCAAGGAGCCAGGGCGGCGCCATGATGCTCGAGCAGATGAAGGGCGGTTGATCATGGCCAGGGTTGCTCTCATAATCGATTCGGAAACAGGAAAGCTCATCGACGTGGCAGGGAACCCACGCGAGACGGGAAGGTACGCAAGGTTCGCCAGGCGCATGCTTTCGTCCGACGAGAATCCCACGCTGGACTACGGAGTGAACGGAGGGAAGGTCCTCACGATATCAAGGGGAGGCTCCGCTGGGTCGGGTACGGTAATCAACCTCGTCGCGGAGACGGTCCGCCTGTCCGGCTCGCTTAAGGACAGGGACGGCAGGACCATAGAGCAGATCGCTGACAGTCGCCTGACGGGCGTCCTCAACAGGATCCTCGGGAAGACAGGCGAGGTGAAGGTCACGCCGGGCGTCGACCAGCATACAGGGGCCTCTACCGTCACCGTCTCGCTCGACCCATCCGTCATGACGAGGCTCGAGCAGTCCGACGCCGCCATCGAGCGGTTCGGGCAGGAGATCGACAGCATAAACGGCGAGTCCGAGGATTACGTCAAAAAGTCAGACATCGCGGCGTGCGTGGACGGACTGTACGTGTCGGACTCGGACGGCATCGACGCCGTGAAGGCAACCCTATCGTCGCTTCTTGAGAGGCTCAGGGCCCTGTCGGCCGGACACGGGCAGGACTCTGCGTCATCCGGCTCGGCGAATTCGTGACTGTGGAGGTTAGCATGAAGACGGATTCAGGCAAAAAGGTCTGCGGGGCGTGCGCGAGGGTCGGCAAGGGCGACTTCGGGCGCAAATACTGCCCCGTCGCTGCGGTGTCGATCTCGCCGTCCAGGCCTGCCGGCAAGTGCGTGTTCTTCAAGATCGCCCGATCGGCGAAGTCAGGTTCCGCGGAAACGGAGAAGGGGGTCTCTGATGTTCGTTAGGAATCTCCGGGACAACATCGATAACCCAGGACCCCCGGGATGCTCCAGGCCAAATCCGGAGGACAGGATGCCCGTCGCAATGGTCTTCTCGGGGGACACGTGGAACGTAACGGCCGTCCTCAGGGCGTTGGACGGGTCGCCGGCCTCGCCGGACAACAGCAGGGTGGAGTTCGTCCTCGCGGAGAACCAGTTCGCCTGTGCGCTCTGGACTGGGACGTGGTTAAGCGGAATCTTCCCCGACGAAAACCGCCCCGGGCTTGTCCGCGTCAAAATACCCAGGGAGGTCACGAGGGCCCTGCGCCGGGGTTCGTACATGTTCTCGGCAAGGGTCTCGGACCCAATGAGGTACGATTTCGAGACGCAGATCAGGGGGTATTTCCTCGTCGAGTACGCCCCGACGTCTGACCAGCGCTCGATCCCGTACAGGGACGGAACGTCAGAGAACCTGCTCCCACCGAACGAGAACGTGGACGGAGAGTCCGAAGAGACTGGAAACGACACCGGCTCCGTCGCGATCAGGGACGACTCTACCGGAAAGTACCACCGCCTGTCCGCCGTCAGGGACCCGGAGACCGGAGAGGTGGACATCAAGATCGGGCAGAACGGAATAAGCCCGTAAGAGCAAGGAGCGTGAGCATGGCTGACACGGAGAAAGTAGCCTATCTGTCGGATCTCGACGGAACGGGGCCCGTCCCACCGGGCGCCGTCACCGGCGACATCGCCGTGTTCGGCGAATCAGGAAACCTGCAGGATTCCGGCAAGAAGCTTTCTGACATTGCGGAGGACACCGCTGACGCCGTATCCGAGGCGTTCGGCGAGGCCGCTCGGTCGGCAAGCGACGAGGACGCCGTCGCCGCGTACAGGGCGCCCGCTTGGGAGGCCTCTACCACCTACGCCGCTGGCGACTACTGCATGCTGTCAGGACTTGGATACAGGTGCGTCTCCGCACACACGTCAGGGCAGTCGTTCGAACCGTCCAAGTGGACGCTCGTTCTGTCCGCCGCCGGCAAGTCCGCCATCGACGCGCTCCTCTCCGGATACAGCGACGGCACGAAGGCCGACGACTCCGACATCGCCCCATCTTACTCGTTTTCCTCGTCCTATGCGGTCGACGCGCTCGTCTTCAAGGACGGCGTTCTCAATATCTGCACGAACGCTGGAACCGGACCTTCGGCGGTGTTCTCGTCAACAACGGTAGGGATCGCCATCCAAACCACAGTCGGACGGCACGCGAACGACACGTCCATCCACGTTACCGCGCAGGAGAAGTCCGGGTGGGACGCCAAGCAGGACGAGATAACGGACCTTGAAGACATCAGGGCAAACGCCGAGGCGGGGTACGAGGCTTCCATGCGCGACGAGGTCAGGGTGGACATGTCCGGCCAGAAGCCTTCGGTCGACGCCGTCTCGTCCGCAACGATAGAGAGCGTATCCGCTACGGTGTCGCACGTTACGAATTCGAACTCCGAAACGTCGAACTGCTTCAGGATGCGCCCGGCCGACTACACGGACTCGTTCTCCGCTCTGGACGGAAGGGCCTCTAGGCTCGTGAAGTTCACGTCCGTCGGAATCTTCCTGGGCGGATCAGAGGCGTCAGCCAAACTCGCCATATTCAGGACTGGAGGATCTACCCCGCTCGCGGAGTCTGCAGAGGTCACGCTGCTGACGGCTACCGGAGGGGCCCTGAACACCTTCACCTTCACAAACCCTCCGTGGCTCGACGCGCTGGAGTCGCACGATTTCCGCATCCTGACGCCAGCAGGGGAGTATGTGTCAGGCGTCGTCATGTATTTCGACGCGACGCACGCGGTGTACGGGTTCGAAGACGGGCAGAACGGTGAATCCTACAGAGGAGTAACCGGATGTTTCCGTGGAGGTTCGTCCTTCATCTGCTTAACAGGAGCCAAGGTCCTTCTCGCCACGAAGGCGGACATCCCCACGGACAATAGCCAGCTCGAGAACGGCGCCGGGTACCTGACGGAGGACGACATCCCCTCCGGCGTGACTGTCGACAACACGCTCACAGTGTCTGGAAAGGCCGCCGACGCCGCGGCTACCGGGACCGCAATATCGGACGTCTCGGCCGTAGCGAACGCCTGCCTGCCGTTCGGATTCGCGAGCCCGGTGAAGACGGAGGGCAATAGCGCGTACGCCTACACGCTCTCCGACAGGGCGGTGAACACCATTTCCGACGCGGTCCCGCAGGGTTACGGGATCGAGCTGTCGCTTCCCGCCCCTGCATCCGTCTCGAACGTTGACAGGGCCAGGGAGTTCATCGTCGTCCTCAGCGTGCAGACGTCGTCGGGCGTCCCGTCGGGTACGGTCATCGACGTCTCGTTCGGTACAGGGAACTTCATCGACTACCTCGGCGAGCCAGTCGAGTTCAAGGCCGTGGCAGGGTTGACCCGCGTGTACCATTTCATGGAGATATCGAGGACCGGAACGAGATTCGTCGTGACCGGAGCGATGGAGAGCGGGCTCGAGAGCAGTTTGGAAGATCTTGAGTCTCTGTAGAATCTTGAAGGATAGGAGAGCATGATGGGAAAGAGGTCATCGCCTAAAACAGCTTCGCCAAGGGACGCGGCCCATGGAATTGGGATAACGGCGTCCAAGGCCTATGTCAACGGTAAGCTCGCCGACTACACCAAGACGGAAGCCGCTGACCAGCGCTACGCCGCGAAAGGCTCGCCGATAGTCTACACATCGGTCACGATAGTGGACAACAACGAGGACAACTCGCTCGCCTTCTCGTCAGACGCACACGCCGTCACGATGGTCAGGGACGTCACCAGCGACTCCCCCTCTGTCTACACGGCCACTTTCCAGCTCAAGACTGGAACCGTTGCTCTCACAAGCGACATACCCTCGCTTTCAGGATACGCGCAGTTCGACTTCGCCACGATCAGGGGAGCCCTGCTAGCGGTCAAGGCTGCCGTAGAGGCCATGGGAGGCACGGTCACGAATTTCCCGGCCGAGCAGTCGCAGTAGGGGAGGGTAGGACAAAATGCCAGAGAAACTCCAGAGCGCGTCGCCGGGCGAGATGGCGCTGAACCTCTCCGACCTCGGCGGGTCCATCAGCGAGATTCTTCCATCCGAGCCTATTGTCCGGTACGCGTCAAAAACGTCGGTGCGCGTGCTAGGCGGGATCAACTATTTCGTCGGGCAGACACGCGTATGGCTACCGGCCGACGTGACTGTCACGGTGTCCTCGGCACTGGACACGGGATCCGTCCAGCCAGGAACGGACTACTCCGTCTATCTCACCTCTGGAGGTGATATCGTCATCTCCACAAGCGCTGAGAATCCATCTGGGTTCGACGCGGCTAACACGCGGCGCCTTGGTGGATTCCACACCATCTGCCGCAGTGTCGCCGCTGACCTAGTCATGGCCCCTGCGGCCGTGTTCTCGCCAAACCTACACCCCCTGGCCGGATGGACGGCAGGGGACATCCTCCCCAAATCCGTCTGGGCCGTCAATTTCCGCCCGGCATGCGACGACCCTTCCGGCATGGTGTACGTCAGGCCGACAGACACCTGGGTTGACATATACAACGCGAGCGGGACCATCGCCGCCCCGGAGACGAGATTCGGAGGGACACGCCTCCACTCCAAGTCCGTGACCCAGTTCTGGACAGGTTACGCCAACGTCGGAAAAACCCTGCTGGACGACATGGAGTTCTACTTCGCATCCCTCGGATCAAACTGCGGAACCAAGGAGAGCACGTCAGGTAGCGACACGAGCCACCCGCCGACCTCCGACACGACAGGCGGACACGTCGACACAGCAGGCTACCCAATGGTCTCCGCCGTCGGCTGCGAGGAGATGTGCGGTCTCCAGAACCAGTGGCTCAGGCAGGCGTCGCCATTCACCTACACAGGCGCGAAATGGGACAACACGACAGAAAGTACGTCCACAAAGGGCTTCGACGGCGCGATGAACTCCTTCGGCAGCCACTACTACATGGGGCAGTACAAGGCCGTTTACGCTGGCGGTAATTGGGCAACGACCTCGCTTGTCGCGATCGGTCCGCTCTACCGTGTCGCGAACCATTCCCGTTCCACGGTGAGCGTGAGCAACGGCGGTCGCGGTTCGAGCCGGAGTCTCCACAGGGCTCGGAGGGGAACGTGATACGTGAAACGCGAAAATCAGAAAAAACGAAATCCCTAGGCGAAAGCCAAGGCCGGATGTACGTTTGAGGAGACAACAACACCATGCCTAAACCGCTCCAGAACATGTCGCCGAACGAGATCGCGCTCCTGCTCTCCGACCTCAACGGCTCCCTCCACGAGACCCTGCCAGAGGACCCAGTCGTCTTGTACGCATCCAAGACCCAGGTCACCGTCCTCGGCGGGATCAACTATTTCGTCGGTCAGACACGCGTATGGCTACCGGACGACGTGACGGTCACGGTGTCCTCGGCACTGGACACGGGATCCATCCATCCGGGAACGGACTACTCAGTCTATCTCACCGTCGACGGAGGCGTCGTCATATCCGGCAGCCCTTCATGCCCGTCTGGGCAGACCTCGTCCGGGGCAGCCTACGACGGGTCGAACACTCGTCGCCTTGGGGGATTCCACACCATCTGCCGCAATGTCGCGGCAGACCTCGTCATGGCACCTGCGTCCGTATTCTCGCCCAACTTACACCCACTCGCCGGATGGACGGCAGGGGATATCCTACCCAAATCAGTCTGGGCCGTCAATTTCCGACCGGCCTGCGACGACCCGTCCGGCATGGTGTACGTCAGGCCGACAGACACCTGGGTTGACATATACAACGCGAGCGGGACCATCGCAGCACCGGAGACGAGATTCGGAGGGACACGCCTCCACTCCAAGTCCATGACCCAGTTCTGGACAGGCTACGCCAACGTCGGAAAGACCCTGCTGGACGACATGGAGTTCTACTTCGCCGCCCTCGGCTCCAACTGCGGCACCAAGGAGTCCACCTCCGGATCGGACGCGAGCCACCCACCGACATCCGACACAACCGGCGGCCATGTCGACACCGCTGGCTACCCTATGGTCTCGGCGGTCGGATGCGAGGAGATGTGCGGTCTCCAGAACCAGTGGCTCAGGCAGGCGGCCCCGTACACCTACAGCGGCGCGAAATGGGACAACACGACAGAAAGTACGTCCACAAAGGGCTTCGACGGCGCGATGAACTCCTTCGGCAGCCACTACTACATGGGGCAGTACAAGGCCGTTTACGCTGGCGGTAATTGGCCTACGGCCTCGCTTGTCGCGATCGGTCCGCTCTACCGTAACGCGAACTATTCCCGTTCCACGGTGAGCGTGAGCAGCGGCGGTCGCGGTTCGAGCCGGAGTCTCCACAGTGTACAGCCCCCGGACGCGTGAATGTACGTGCGGGACGGAAACGGGCGCGTTGAAAGCGGAACGTGAGACGCGAGACGCAAAACGAAGAAGAAAAAGAGAAAGAAACCGCCCGGCCGCCCGGCCGGGCGGCGAAATTTTCCGGCTTCCCACGGGTTTCGGCAACACGTCAGGAAAATTTGGTATACTGTCTTTGCCGGCGGAAACGCCGGATGGCTCCGCGCTGGTGACGGCCGTTAACGCTGGCGGTAATTGGACAACGACCTCGCTTGTCGCGATCGGTCCGCTCTACCGTAACGCGAACAATTCCCGTTCCACGGTGAACGTGAACAACGGCGGTCGCGGTTCGATCCGAGGTTGGTTAAGGCAACGCCTTCGAGTTGACTCCGGCTGAGCGCGTAGCCCCGTCGCCATGGCGGTTTCCACGGCGGCGAAACACACGACGGAGACGCGGGCGGTCTGGTAGGCGTCTGGCCGAACGCCCGCCCGCGTTTTTATGCTCACGCCATGACTCCGTGAGATTGGATGTTGGACAAGTGAAGCGCGTGGGGAATGTCTATCAGAGGATCTGCGATCCGGAGAACATCCGGAGGGCGCTCCTCAACGCCGCCAGAGGGGCGAAACGGACCGAGGACGTCTCCGCGCGGATGGACGACCCGGACGGGACAATCGCCGGGATCAGGGAGATGCTCCTCGACAGGGCGTACAGGCCAGCCCCCTACAGGATGAGGGTCATCACAGAGCCGAAGCGCCGCGAGATACACATCCTCCCGTTCTATCCGGACAGGATCGTGCAGCACGCGGTCGTGGACGTCCTCGGACCGCTCGTCTGGGAGCCGCGATTCATCTCGGACTCCTACGCCTGCCGCGTCGGGAAGGGAACGCACAGGGCGGTGCATAGGGCTTCCGTGTTCGTACGGAACTCCTCGCACTACCTGAAGTGCGACATCCGCGGGTTCTACCACAGCATCGACCACAACGTCCTGAAGGAGGCGATCCAGCGAGGGCTGAAGGACGCTGACGCGCTGAGGATCCTGTTCGACTGGATCGACTCGTTCGAGACGGACACGGGGGTCGGGTGCCCGATCGGAAATCTGACGAGCCAGTGGTTCGGGAACATCTACATGGACCTCCTGGACCACCACGTCAAGGAGCGCATGCGCGTCAAAAAGTACGTCCGGTACTGCGACGACTTCATCGCCTTCGGGTGCAGGGACGAGATGCGCGCCGTCTCCGACGGCATCGCGGATTTCGTGGAGGGGGAGATGCGGCTCTCGTTCTCGAAGCGCGAAATCGCCAGGACGAGGGACGGGCTCGACTTCTGCGGATACCGGTCGTTCCCGCGGAAGCTCCTGCTCAGGAGGTCGACGGCAAGGCGGATCGCCCGTAGGATGCGCGGGATACGTAGGGTCGTCGAGCGTTCCGACGCTGACGGGATCCAACTTGGCCCGAACAGGATCCTCAGCATGATGGGGTCGGCTTCAAGCGCCGTCGGAGTGTGCAGGTGGGCGCAGACATACAACTTCAGAAAAAGCGAAGGGATCGACGATCTCTATGGTGAGCTCAGACGGCGTCATAAGGAAATTCTCGGCGTTGGACATCCCGGGCATCATGGAGGGGGAGAAGGCGAAGATGCCGGAGATCCTGAACAGGCGCATCGTCATCACGAGGACGGAGGCCAGGATATCGAACCACGCCAATGTCGACGGCGTGAGGGGTCCGTACAAGATGATCCAGTTCTACTTCGCGGATGACCCGGAAAGGCGGCTCAGGGTCGTGTTCACCTCATCGAAAACGATCATCTCGCAGATCGACAACCCGAGGATGGCGTATCCGTGCGAGGCGACCGTAAAAATGGTCGGCAAGGGATATTGTTTGACATAGGAATAGGAAGGAGAGTCCGTATGGATTTCCGAAGGGGAAGGGCTACGGAGGACGGGCGCGTGCAGTACGCGCCGGACAGCGCGGCGGAGGGTTTCTATCCGATCGAGGACATCGTGCCCTATCCGAGCCGCGACGGCGTCGAGGTCGTCATCGACAGGTGGGTGAACAGGGACGGCAAGTGCGTATGCGTCTACACCGAGCAAGAGGTCAGGGTCGTGCGCTCGTGGACGCCACTCTCCATCAGGCGGGCGTGCGGCAAACTGTGGCCGGACGTGGCTTCGGCGATGAGGCAGGCCGGCATCTATGACGATTTCATCATGGCCCAGGTGATCCGAGAGGACGACCAGACGTTCATGTCGGGTATCGAGCTGGCGAGACAGCGGTTCGGGGACGAGGCTGTGGATTCGGTCCTTGCCGCTGCCGATCAGGAATCGGCGTCCGTCTGACGGTAGGAATGGGTGATAAGCTATGTCGCTGACCGTATATGACAAGCTCGTTAGAGTGATCAGTTCCCTGAGGGAGGCGATCGCAGGCAAGGCGTCTAAGGAAGACCTATCTTCGGCCGTCTCCAAAGTGATGGGCGCGGTCGGGGAGCGTCTGACGAGTGACGTCCTGTTCCCCGCGTTCAGCGATGGGGCAGAGTACGCGAAGGGCGACGCCGTGTTCCGAGACGGGAAGCTCGTGCGCTGCGTCGTAGGCGGAAAGGGCTCAGACGCGGTCTTCAGAAGGACTACCGTCTCCGAGATCATCTCCATGAGGGCGGACGACCTGTCGTCGTCCGTGTCTGGCGTGTCGGAGACCGTGTCTTCCGTCAGGAGCCGGGTGGAGTCTGTCGAGGACTCGGTTTCCAAGATCCCACAGTCCGTCACGGCGAAAGGGGTGAACCCGTGCGTCGTCCTAGACGGCGGGAAGAGTCGCGTGCTGGTTTCCACGTCAGGCGTCACGTCATACGGGGAAGGCGTACAGTCGTCGACGCTCCGCTACCCGTCCAGGTCCGGGACGGCTGCCCTGCTAGAGGACCTAGGCGACCCGTGGCGACCGGACTCGGCGTACCGCGAGGGCATGTTGTGCGTCAGGATGGGGAAAGCCTACATGTGCTCGGAGGCACACACGAGCGGGAAGTCGTTCGACCCAGACATGAAGGCAGGAAGGTGGACGGACAGGTTCACCGTCGGGGCGATCATAGACGCTCTGGCGGATGCCCTCTCCTCCGCGGTAGCCAACGCCCTTCCGCAAAAGGGCGGTCGGCCCTGTGTTCCAGACTTGTACAGGGCCAGGACGGTATCGTCAATCATGATACCTGTATCCAGCGAAAGCCAGAACGTCGGCCGCGTCTTCTTCACACCGGAGAACGTCGGTGCACGGGCAGGATCATCCGTAACAGCCGTCCGCATCCTGAACGCGGAGACGTTCGCCCCGTCCCAGTGGGACCACTGCAACTCGTTCGGGAAAACGCTCTACGCGCACGTCTGCGCGCTCGACAGGTCTTCACCAGAGTCTCCCATGGCGGAGGGCACGGTCGTGGCCGTATCCGACGCATCCGTGTGGCCGGACGAGCGCTCAGACTACGAGGCTGTGTTCCTGTTCCCGGACAGCGGAGGCTCAAGCCCAGGCGGGGGGATAGGCGCTGTGTTCGCTAATCCCGGTGACAGGCACTTCATCGCATTCTCTGATAGCAGGCACGATGTCGGGTCCGTCCTGGCCGACAAGGACACGATTCAGGTGAGCATGAGGCTGGTCTTCGGAGGCGTCAGCTCCCCCTACGACGGATGCTTCTGCGACGGCACCCGCCTGTGCCCGAGGATATCCTTCGATATCCTGCCGCCGTATGATGAGACCCGTCCGAGACGGACTGTCCGTCTCTACGGGACCGTCTCAGGCTCGGGTTCCGACCCGTCCGGGAATACGATTTTCCTTCCGCTTCCGGACACGGATGAATCCGACCTCTCAAACGGGCTCGAGGTCATGTGGTCGGTCATGTGCGGTCCGGAGACGCCCGGCGGCTCGGCGGTCGATTTCGAATCGGGCAGGAACGCGTTCGCCTTGTCCGGAGGGGACGGCGGCGCGTTTGGCTGGAGCTCGCTCGAGCCAAATTCAGTGACCGTCTTCACGTTCAGTCTGGCTGGAGAGACGCTTGATCCGGACGCGAATGGCGTCATCCGTCTGAAGCGGCTGTGGACGGTGTCCCGCGCAGTCTACAGGCCCGTCTGTCCGTAGCGGAAAATTCAACATAGGCTCTTGACATGGGAGCGATGTTGTGGCATTCTTCACAATATATTGACGGAGGACACTGCCATGGTAGCCCAGAAAACACAGAGAGCCCGTAGAAGCGCCAGAAGCTCAGGAATCGCCGGAAATCCAAGAACCAACGTATGGCCAGGAACGGCTGGCGGGCCTGGAGCGGACCTTATGGACGCCGGATTCTCCATGTCCGTATGTCCAGATGACGGCGTGGCAGGCGTCCGATGGGGAATCGAATTAGGAGTGGATGAGACGGGTGGCGTGTGCGATGAGAATGACGAAGATGGCGGATACGCGTTACGGGGTAAGGGTGATTTCGGAGCTAACTGCGAAGACGGGGAAGACTGCGAAGACGGAGAAGACGGGGAAGACATAGAGGACATAGGGGACGGTGATGACGAGGATGAAGAGGATGACGAGGACGATGGTGATGATGGGGATGAGGGGTATGAGGTGGATGGAGACTCGCCTGGGGCGTCAAACACCGTCGGGATGTATCTGCACCAGGCCTCGGACACGCGTCTGCTGAGCAGGGAGGAGGAGGTCTCATGGTTCAGGGTCATCGAAGCGTCGCTCGACAGGGTCGGTGAGCTTTTCAGCAGGTACCTGTTCGCCCCGGACATGTACGTCAGGGAGCTGGACCGCCTCCTGTCCGGTGAGACTCACTTCGACAGCGTCGTGTCCGAGTCGTCAGGCATGAGGTGCTCCGCCTACAAGCAGGCCATACCAGGATTCAAGCGGTGCATAGCGGAGGCGGCCGACATGGTGGCCGGTGCCAGCATGCTTAGGTACTCCGTCAGGAGCCCTGGGGAGTCCGTTAAGGCCGACGGACTCCTGCAGGCCTACAGGGACGAGATGAGGAGGCGCCTGAAGGCCCTCCACTTCAGGCAGTCAGTGGTCGAGTCGTTCTGCGACAGCGCGAAAGAGAGCGTCTACTCGGTGTACATGGACCTCAGGAGGAGGGCTGACGCAGGGGACGCGGACGCGGAGGCGAGGGCGATGGACATGGAGCCGATGTTCGGCATGCCGCCCGGCGAGTTCATGGACAGTTTCGGCGAGGTCATCAGCATACTCGGTGTGGTGCAGTCCGCAAGGACGCGCATCACGGAGGCCAACCTTCGCCTAGTCGTCCATGTCGCGAAGAAATACGCCAACCGCGGAATCGAGATGTCCGACCTGCTTCAGGACGGGAGCATGGGCCTGATGACGGCGGTGAGGAAGTTCGACCTGTCCAGGGGGCACAAATTCTCTACATTCGCCACATGGTGGATACGCCAGGCTATCTCCAGGTCGCTCACAAACAACTCCAGGACGGTCCGCCTGCCATCCCACATGGTGGACCTTCTAAACAAGATGGGGGCTGCCGAGAAGGCCCTCACGAACGCTCTTGGGCGCGAGCCGGGCGTCGGTGAGATAGCCGACGAGATGGGCGTGACGCCGGACAGGATCGAGTCCCTCAGGCGGATGCGCCAGCACTCGGTCTCGCTGGACTCTAGCGTGGACGAGAGCGGCGACACGACGCTCGGCGACCTGATGGGTGACGAGACGGCCGAGGACCCAGCAGAGGAGGCTGGCAGGCACATGGTGATGGACGGCATCAGGGAGGCGATGTCCTGCCTCACAGAGCGTGAGCGGATCGTCATCGACCTCAGGTTCGGTCTCTCCGACGGATCGGCCAGGACGCTGGAGGAGATCGGGCGGGTGTTCAACGTCACCAGGGAGCACATCAGGAAGATCGAGCTGGAGGCCATGGAGAAGCTCAGGGGGTCAAGGGCGATAGCTAGGCTGTCCGAACTGTCGTCCGGAGGAGATTTGCCGAGAAGGGCGTACGGCGATGGTGAGGATGAGGAGGCGTTTTAGATTTCAATTTGGTATAATGCGTTAGATTCAAAAGAAAGGAAAGAGCCATGTCTTTTTGGAAGAAACTGACGATCGGAATTAAGTTCCTATTCGGAGGGTTCGAGTCAGCAACCGACTACGCGCTGAAGCTCCTGAACGACTACCTCTCCAAGGAAAAGGTCGCTGACAGGGTCGCAAAGGCCAGGGAGTACGTCGAGACCATTCTCGGCTACCTGCGCAAATACCAGAGTTTCTGCCCGTCCATATGGACTGTCCACTACGAAAAGCTCCTGTCCGCGGTCGAGACGCTCTGCGGCGTGTTCGCCGACAACCAGGTTACGAAGGACGAGATCGAGAAGGCGATCGCTGACGTCAAGGCTGCCATCGACGAGTGGATGAAGGACTGACGGCACCCCGATTTCCTCCGCACGCCCTCACAGCCAACCCACAAGAAGCGAACATAAAAACCAACCAGCAACGCACAGCAACGCACAGCAACGCACAGGGCGTGCGGAGGAATCTTTCGATGCGTAAAGAATCTAAGGGCCATGAATGCGCATGGCGACGCGTACAGAAGAATCTCGGACATAATTCAGGCTAATGGGGGGTGAAAATGGTGAAAAAGGCCTTTTTCAATCGGTTTCCGCTCATCGCGTGCATTTTTTTAGCATGCACGTGCGTTTCGATGGCTGAAACGCTCATCTACAAGGTCACGATACGCCTTTTTGTGCCAAGGGTCTACAACAACATGGAGTCTCTCGGGTACAGGAAGCCTCAGTGGCAGAAAATCACCGGCTACATGTCCGTCGATAAGTCTGACGTGACGGGAGACTGCTCAGGAGCGCCCGGAGAGCCGTCCGTGTGGTCATGGGGATTCACGAACAACACCCACAAGGTGTCCGGTAAGAAGGTTTCCTACGCGGACTGCGCGGTCGGAACGGACATCATGTGGCGTTACATTGGCGACAACAAGACCGGCGTGTTCAAGCGGCCATGCATGCGGATCAACCTAGATCTTGACCCCTCCTACAACATCGGCGATGACGAGCCGGACAACACGCTGGTCATCGTCATGTCTGGAACAGGGCCGTCAGACAACGTCATCAGGGGGAGCGTGACTGGCCAGATCGGGTGCGGATGCGGAGCGTACGGGCACATCTCGCCCACAAGGGACATCCTTGGCAACGTGAGCGACATCACGCCTCTCTACGGATGCTTCACGATGCGTCTGAAGTCCAGATCCCCCTGATTCAGCGTATGCCGTGAATGGAGTCCGTGATGCGTATCCGGATGGAGGACGTCAGAAGGAGGGTGAGGAGGGCGTTTGGCATGGATGACGTCTGCGACCTGTATCCGTTCGATGAGCTCGACTACCACGGCTTTCTCGGAATTGACCCGTCTGTCCCGCTTGGGAACATGTCGTTCTGCTCGCCTTCCGTTCCTGGATGGGACGGGTTCAGGCTCGTCTCCGTGCGCCAGTTCAACTACAGGCTCCCATACGGGCTGAAAAAGGGGGAAACCCCGGGCTGGTTAGGCGGTTTTCTCGAAAAAAGAGCCTATTTTTTCATCGTAACGGACAAAGATTTCCGTCCTGTGGCCAAAATCGACGCCGAAATCCCAAAATTGGCCTATCTTGAGGATATCAGGCTCGCTGGCGGCGCGGACGGCGTCATCTTCGCGAGCGCTACGGACGTTTCGGCCGGAAACCGGAGCCATGTGATGTGCGCCATGCGAATCGCCATCTCCGGAGGGCCCCTTTCAGGCAGGTGCAGGCTCGTGACGGACGGGAAAATGACCGTTTTTCCGACCCAGAGGGAAAAAAACTACATGCCTGTTGTCGGATCTGACCTGGATACGGGAGACATCATGTACGTAACCGACATGGTCGTGAACGGATACCGGGCGGCAACCCTCTCGATGCCTGAAAAAAGGCTGTTCCTATGCGAAGGAATGCGCCAGATGCGCGGATCCTCACAGATCGTCCCGTGCGACGGCCCGTACGGGGAAGGATATGTGTGCGTGGCCCACAGGAAGACTCGGGAAGGGCGATACGTCAACGCCCTCGTCTTTATGGACAAGCGTATGAAGTCTGCGTCGTACAGCCGAGAGTTCACCGTCATGGGGCCCGAGACCCCTGTCAACTTCATCTGCGGCATGTCAGTTGAGGACGGAAAGGCTGTCCTACCCTTCTGCGTGAGCGACCGCAGGACCCTCCTTTTCCGAATCCCCATTGCCGATTTCGCCCCAGAAAAGGCGTAGCGTCACGCCAGCGCGAAAACAGGTGCTAAAAAAAGGCGTTTTTCCTCAAAAAAAGCCGTAAAATGGCTAAAAAAAGGGCATTTTCCGGTTATAATACTGTGAGGGAAAGTGAAACATTTCCCTTATTCGAATGGCATGGAAAGTGTGCTACCCCATGCCCGAGTCCCCGGCACACCGTTGAGGCACCAAGCCTCACATAATCCGCGACGTCACGGCGGAAGGATTTTGCGCGTGTAGCTCAACTGGACAGAGCGGCGGATTCCTAATCCGCAGGTTCCGGGTTCAAGTCCCGGCACGCGCACCATTCGGGGGCGATTCTCGCCCCACCCCCACGGGGCCGTGTTGGAAAAACCCATCAAGGGGGAAAGGAGGGGACATGCCAGTCCTCATCTACATCCTCCTGATCCTATTTGATTAGGGTCGGGAGGTGCGTGCGGCGGGGATCAGAGATGGTCCCCGCCGTTTTGTTTCCGGGAGTTAAAATATACGAATTCCCGGTTATAATAAGGTGAAAAATAAGTTCCTCACCCTTCCTCGTCAAGCCAGGGCGAGGAATGATAAAAGGGGCCCGCGACTTTCAAGGAGTTTCAGCGGGCCTCCATGGCGTCCCCCTCATCATAGAGGGGCCGCGGCTGCCGGGAGCCGCGGGGTGTTCCACCGGCTAGGAGCGTGTTCATCGGGAAGTGCCGCGCTCCGAAATCCAACTTCCCCAAGCCGGTCAAAACCGGCGGCATGTCCCGTCCCCGGGCCGCTTCGGTGGCCTGGGGGCGGGACGAAAGAGATTTTCCCCCAAAGGCAGCACCAGGATGCCGATGGGGAGGGGTCCCTCAAATGGGCCCCTGTTCCGAAAGGGGTTGGAATCCCGAGTAGGAGCCCGCATGCCGTCATTCCAGCGGCATGCGGGTTTTTCGTTTTCCCCGCCCGGGTGGGTCGGGGTTTTTGGCAGGCGCCCAGCCGAAGATCCGCGGGAGACCGCGGCCCAGCAATGGGGGGCGCAGGGTAATACCGGACTAAAGTCCGAGTACTGCGGCAGGCGTGCCTGTCGTAAGTTCGGATGGAGGGGAAGGGAAACCTGGGAAAAAAAAAGATGTCCGAAGAGGAAATCTTTTACGCCCTGCTTAAGCAGGGCGTTCCTGAGGCACAGGCGGAGGTTATCGCGCAGAACTGCGCGAAACCGAAACCTGCTAAGCCTCAGGACCGTCCGAAGGAGCCTCAGGCTCCTAATAATCCGTAAGGATAGGCGCGAACCTGCGCCAAAAGCCGCGCACGCGCGGCAAGGAAAAAACAGGAGGTGAAACACCCTCCCTGTTTTTCGCTATTTGAGATTTGAGGATAGAGAGAATGGAGAGAAATGAGGTAGGAAATGTAGACAAAACTGCCCCAAAAGGGCAGATCAGAATCGATCCAGACTGGAAGGGGTGCGTAGGGTTTATTATGCCGATTTTCCCTGCTGTGATAATGTTATTTGTCGGAAGCAGGGAGGAGTTCCTGAGGCATTCCGATGCGGTTGACCTTGAGTTTAACAAAAGGTTGAGCGCAAAGGAACGCATGATGGAGCGAGATGGGTTCGCCCATACGATAACGGAAGGAGTGGATGCGCTTATACGCCTTCCGAAGCTCGACATGAGTGACGAGCTGTGCGTTGGGCAGCTTTACCACGAGGCGCTTCACGCGGCGCTTAACATCGTGACCGCATTTGGCCTTGAGATCGGCAAGGGAGGGGAGATCCTGACCTATCTGCAGGGCTATATCGTCAGCCGCCTCCTAGAGGAGGTCAGGAAAAGCGAAGAAGAGGACGTGTCTACACTAGAATCCTAGAACCCTAGAAACCTAGAGAAAGGAGTGTTAATGACATTTTTTAGCGATTCCCCCATTTCGGGGGAAAACAAAGGAAAAAACTATGAGTAAAACCGTTTTTGACTCCCTTCTTAGGGAGGTATTCTGCTTCGACCGTGGAGTGGACACGAAAGGTAAGTCCACAAAAGAACTGTGGGATAGCTTCGACGAGATACTGCGGCGTCCGTCAAAGAGCGAAGAAGAGGCAAGGCGAGAACATTCGGATATGTTCGTCGCCGAATACCAGATCCGGAAGCGCCTTGAGAGCGTGGAGGATCCTGATATGGACCGAGACTTCTCCACTTCGGACGACGATAAGGCGCGTGCCGAATGTCTGCGGCTCGTCGACGACTTCGACCCTGACATCAAAAAGGGGCAGATCCGGATGATGTCGCCTGAGTTCGGGATCGGCGAGCCGCGCCGTGTGGTCGTGCTCGGGAAGTGGATGAGCGCTGGGGAGAACGGCGAGAAGCACGATGACGACATGTTCGTCGTAGCTCCGCTGTCCAGATTCAATAATCCGGCAACCGGTCAGGAGATCCAGATTCTGGACGAGAAAGATGGCGCGTGCTTTGTCCGTGTCGTCCAGATCTGGCTGATCCACTCGCTCTCGCGCAAAACGCTTGAGCGCAGCTGGGTATCCGGAGAAATTGGCGCGCGCGCGCTGAAGGAGGCCTGCTCGTTCGCGAACGACTATATGGGCCTCGGGAACGAAAAGTTCGACGAGATCCTTCGGTTGTCCACCGGGCTCCCTAGGCGCGAGCATGAAGGCGTGATCAAGAGTTACATGGACGAGGAGTACAAACGTTGGAGCAATCTCTTCGTCAAGGATCACGCGAAGTTCCTTGATTAGCTGGACGTCCCGGGCATGACGTTAAACTGCCCGGAGGATTTCTGCGGCGGAGAACATGCGAGAGCGCCCGTCCGTCCGCGCAACAAAACGGGAAAGGGATCATCATGTTGGAGAGCATCAAATATTTTATCGTTCACGCTGGTACTTCCCACCTCGATGAGGTGATGGCCGTGGCTATTGTCATGGCCATGAAGGCAATGGACAATGGCGGTAGAGTGGAGAAAGAGTTCATATACCGCCGCGACCCTACACAGGAAGAGATCAGCGACCCCGATGTTGCGGTGATCGATGTCGGGTGGGAGCACGACCCCGACCACCTCTGCTTCGACCACCACCAGTTCCAGCGTGGTACAAAAGAGTCCGCGATGGGTCTGGTGGCGAGCTGGCTTGGTATCCGCGAAAAGATCGCGAAGCTCTTCCCGTGGTTTGAGACGCGGGTTGAGCTTGACGCATGCGGTCCGTTCGCGACGGCGAAGTCGGCGGGGACCGACTGGTCTACGGTCGCCAAGTTCCTCGGCCCCTGCGAGCAGATGGTGCTCCTGGCGTTCGAGGATGCGACCGACGATGCCCGCTGGGAGGTGGTCTCTCCGCTCGCGGAGATGATCGCCGCGAAGCTGGCCGCCTACGACGAGGTCAAGGCAGGGCTCGAAAAGAGGGATGTAGGCGGAGTGGAGGTCTATGACTTCCTCGCGGACGATCCAGCTAAAACCCGCGAGGTGTCGGACGCGTTGGTCGGCGACCGAGGAGTCGCCGTCTTCCACGACGACCGTGGGTCGGGACTCACCATGTTGAGGCTGAACGACGATCCGCGGATCGACTTCAGCCGTCTGGCTGGGCGCCCTGAGGTGCTGTTCGCACACTCCGGAGGGTTTATCATGAAGACGAGGGATAAGCTCGGCCGAGATTTCGTGGACGAGCTTATCAGGCTAGCCCAGGGTGCCCCGCTCGCCGAATAACCCAAAGCCCGGGCGCACGGGCGTTCTTTCATACGCGCTGCCCTGCGCCGGGGCCTTAACTGTTTTCCGCCCGACCGGGCGGTGAAGGGAGGCCGCTATGACGATAGTCGACGCGGCGAAGTGGTATTACGACCAGCCCGACGGGCGGGGCTGGCCGCATGCGGAGGCGGTCCTCGCCGCCGCACGCCGGCTCAAGGCCGGCCCCCTCGCGCCCGAGGAAGCGCTGGCCGTGACGCTCCATGACATAGGCGTGGGGCGCCCTGGTTGGGAGCGCGACCGCCACCCGGCGGCCGCGCTCGAGGCGCTGGAGAGGGACGACCGGCTGGACCCGGTCCGCCGCTACATGAAGCGGCGGATCGGAAAGGCCGGGCGCCGGGTCGTCGAGGACGCTATCCTCTTCCACATGCGGAAGAGTTATAACGTCGTCGGGATCGTCTCCCCCGTCCACAAGCTTCTCATCGAAGCGGACGAGGGAGCACCGGTCTGGGGAGAGACCCGCATCGAGAAGCCGGTGAAATACTGGCTCTCGGGGCGGGGCCTCCCTCTCGACACGCCCATCGGGGACGTGATCGCCCACGTCCTCGGGCGCCTACGCCGAAAGGCGGAAGATTACCGGCGGGGCGATCCGCCGTTCACGGCGCGGTACCGCGCCGTATTCCGCCACGAGATCGACCGCGCGATCACGTGGGCGGAATCCGTGACCGCGAAGGACGTGATGCGCGTCATCACGCGCCTCCGCGGCGAATAATGTCTTTCCGGCCCCGCGCACCGACGTGCCGGGGCCTAAACCGAACCCGGCCTGACCGGGAGGAGGGAGAGCCAGATGAAAATTTCGGCTTTTAGTTGTTACGAGCAGAAGCTCGGCCTCTTCGAGGTCGAGATTCGGCTCGGAAGTCAAAGCTTACTCGCCGAGACTGTCTACGTACCAAAGATGTACGTGGACGGTTCTGACGGGGAACCGTCCCCTGAACTCAGGGGAGCTTTGATCTCCCTGTGGGGCAAGTGGCAGCTTGTCCTGTCCCCGACAGTCGTCGAGGAAGAATGGGACAGGGACGAGTGGGTCTCCTTTGAGAGACTCAACCCGGCCCTGCCGGGGTACGGCCTTTTCGTCGAGGCCGTTGTCGGAGCGCTGAAGTCAATCGACGGGACAGCGATGCTCTTTCAACTTTTCTAGCCACGCGCACCTACGTGCCGGGGTCTGAACCAATCCGGTTAGACCGGAAAGGAGAAATCCATGCGGTTTACAATAGACGATGTCGTATCTAATCGGACCGCCGCGTCCGAGGAGGACCTGATGAAGGTCCTCAACGCAAGCGCCGAGAAGGCTCTTCTCGCGGGCCTCGACCACTCGATGCTCAGCATCGAGGCCGAGGCCCAGCTGAAGGCCGCCTTCCGGGCGGCGTACGAGATGGGCTACCGGGACGGCAATTACGCCGGGCTCCAGGGTATGCCCTGAGACACTTCAACCGGCCCAGCGCACGGCGATGTGCCGGGACCTAAACCCAACCCGGCCCGACCGGAAGGAGAAAACATGACCTTCAAAACCGGCGACGCCCTTCTGGACAACGCCATTAGATCCGCCTACGAGGCGGGCCTTGCCGAAGGCAAGGAGACCGGTTTCAAGACCGGATATAAAGTCGGCCGCGAGGCCGGGTACACCGAGGGGTACGAGGACGGAAAGGCCTACGGCCTCAATCACTACCGGCCGAGCCGTTTCGCCCTCGAGCCGTAACCCCAGCCCGGCGTCTGGCCGCGAAAATGGAGTATGAGATGAAGCGGCGAAGTCCGCTCTCAATTGAAGACTGCGGGACCGTGAGGGCCCGCTTTCTTTTTCGCTATTGGAGGTCTTATGGATATTTCGTGTGTTGTAGAGGCCCTTGCTTCAAAATCCAGGTCCGCTATGGATGTGGTCAGGTCTGTGCCTGAAGACATGAGGGATGTCGCTCTGGACATGGCCTACTGGTATCTGGTGTCCGAGGCGGTCAAGCTCAGGAATGTCGGGCGAAAAGGGGCGGAGATGGCTGTCGGGATTCTGTTGAAAATCGGAGGATGTTATGGCTCGGAGTGATGACAGCATCCTTCCATTGATTTAGGTATAATCCAGTAATCATGTCAGAGAAGAAGGCGGATAGGGAGAAAATGACATTGGCGGATGAGCTCGCCAGGCAGTCAGGGAAGACTGTCTACATAGGAGCGCGTTCGTCATTCTTCTTCATCGGACCGGCCGACGAGGCCGCGTCAGACCTTCTCACCGTGTGCGCCATTCTCAGGCGCATCGCCTCCATGCGTTCCGCGAACAGCTCGTCCGCGTCCAGGCCCCCGTCAAGGGCGCCATCGAAAAAACGATTGAAAATATGCGCGGACGACGCTGACAGGCTTGGCAAAAGGAGGGTGCTGAGCGTTTACGATCACGACATCGGATCAGGGGTACCGGGAAAGCCCGGCGGGTCCGGAGGTGTCGTGATCATCATCGAGGGGAGGGAGTTCGGTATGTTCTGGACGAGGGAGGAGTACCTCGCAGAGCGCGCCAAGCTTACCCCCGTTTCCTGATTTTTCCTCTTCACGATAAGCTCATGGCGTTGACAGGAGATCCCCCTCGGAATTCTGCTTCCGGAGAGGGGCCTTTCGTCCTTGGCCCACGGTTGCGGCGCGGCACGGCATGTCCGTACAGCCCTTAACGAGGGTGCCGCGTGAACCATCTGGGGAAATGCCATGAACTATACTAACGGCAAGTGCAAGAGGAAAAGGCGAAAACGGAAATGGGAAGCGATGTGCGGTCATCGCGGAAACGCAGGAATGGTGTCGTACAACGTCACTGACAACAGCGTTACCAACGTGACCAACACCGTCATGGCCAGAAGCGACTGGAACAGCCTGAACAGCTGGGGCGGTTGGAACGGATATCCTGACGCGGAGACTAGGCGCCGCGGACGGAATAGAAGGGACAACCGCGAAAGGCATGAGAGAAAGCCGAAGCTGTGGAGGTACGCCAATACGTTCGGACTGGTGGACTCCGACAAGGTCCTCAGGATGGACGACGGCGAGATCGCGGCAGAGGCTCTCAATGTGATGGATTACGCAGCGCGCGACGTTGGCAAGTCGATAAAGGGCATTGGGAACAATGCCGTGGAGCTTGCCGGAAGCGTGGCCGGGATCGCAGGGCTGGCCGTCAAGGCAGCCTATGGACTCGGGCGCATGGTCATGTCCATTTTCAACTAGCAAGGCCTAGGTTTCCCCGAGGCCGGCGCCCCCCGAAAGGGGGGCGTTTTTTTAGTTATGGTGCTTGGTCTGGTATTGACCAGGAAGGAGAACAGAATGCATTTGAAGCGTATTGAGCTGACGAACTTTCGCCAGCATAAGAAGCTTGACGTCGACTTCAGCGGCAACCTGATTGCCGTTTTAGGGCCGAACGGGTGTCTCGCGAAGGGAACGCCCGTAAGGATGTATGACGGGACGGTCAGGCCCGTAGAGGAGGTTAAGAGTGGAGACGTGCTGCTTGCTTTTGACGATGAGAGCGGTCGGTTGACGTCCAGCACGGTCTCCGGTGTCGTTATGACCAGTCCCGATCATAAACAGAAACCGATGCTGGAGGTTGAAATCGATGGAGAGAAAACGTGTTGCACATACGACCACCCCTTCTTCGCGGGAGATGGATTCTATCCGCTCTATCAGCTTGTCTGGGGAGCGCTGGAAGCAGGTCAGAGGGCACAGCTCAAATTACTTTGTGAGCAATATGGGGCGCCTTTTGACGACGCGACAGTATGGCGGCAGAATAGTTGCCGTGATGAAGCCAGCGCGGGATCCGAATGGGTACTTAAGGACGATGCTCGATGGGCATACCGTGAAGGTGCACAGGATCGTGGCGGAAGCGTGGCTGGAGAACCCGCTTGGGTTGCCAGTGGTGAACCATATCGACTGCAATCCGTCAAACAACAGGGCGGAGAACCTGGAGTGGTGCAGCGTGAAGTACAATGCGTGGTATGGGGTAACCCATGGCAGGGTGACAATACCGAATCCGCAGGTGCTGACGCAGGAGGAGATTGCGGAGGTTCGGAGGGTGTGGTCGGAGAATCGGAAGAAGTATCCGTACCATGTGGCGGGAGTGTCGCTGAAAAGGATCCTTGCGGAGGAGGTGAGGAACGCTGTTCCGGCGGCGAGAAAGCTGAGCCTGAAGAGCATCTCGGAAATTGCGTACGGATTAAGGTATTGGAAGCAGCCGCTTACTATACCATCCGAATGCGAGAAGCACCATACACATATTGTATCGGACGCGAACATTGTTATCTGACACACAACTGCGGCAAGTCGAACCTGATCGGAGCCATTCAGTTCGCGCTCACAGGTGAGCAGCCTGGGTTCACGAAAGCTAACCTCACTACGTGGGGTGAGAAGGAAGGTTCGGTCAAGCTGATATTCACGGCAGGGTCGAACAACACTGAGTTCGTGATTGTCAGGAAGACCAACGGTGACGTGACGCTGAAGGTGGACGGAGAGACGATCAAGCAGGCGAGGAAGGTAGAGGATGCCCTGCGCGAGAAGGCCGGGCTCGACAAGGAGCTCATAAGGCAGATCGTGTTTGTACCTCAGAAGGGAATCGACGCGATCCTGTTCGATGACCCTAAGAACAGGGAGGTTGCGTTCCAGCGACTCATCGGTATCGGGAACGCCACTAAGATCTACGAGTCGCTCCGTAGTGAGATAGCTGCGTATGACAAGCCTCAGGGCTTCGACGACGCCATCGCACGCGCAAGGGAGCAGCTCGACACGCACGAGGACGTCGCGAGAGCTTGCCGGGAAACGCTCGGTAAGTATGACGCGGCGATCCGGAAACTCCCGACCAAGGAGGAACTTGAGAAGGAAGTCGACCGTCTGGCCGGCGCGCAGGCCGCGGTCGAGGAGCTCGTCTCCGTGACGCGCAGGCTAAACAGCGCGCAGGAAGCGCACGGGCGCGCGCTCAAGGAGCTTGACGAAGTCGGATCGTTCTCGGAAGAGGAAGAGGAGCGGCTCCGGAAGCTCGTCGACGAGGACGGGGATGTCGTCCGTTTCCTCACAAGGCTGAAGGATCTGTCCGATGCGGCGCTCAGCGCAAAGAATGAGGGCGACGCCGCCATAAGGGAGGCTGAGTCCGATCTCGCGCGGTACACGACGAAAGTTGAGGACGACCGTGCGGAGGTCAAGAGGCTCGACAACGAGCAGGCTGCCGCAGAGGCCGAGGCCCGCAGTCTGCGCAACATGATGCGCGAGGCGTCAAGTGACGGGACGTGTCCGCTTTGCGGCGCTCCGGCCACGCAGGAAGACATCTCCAGACACGTTAAAGAGAAGCTTGACGCGATGGAGGCGAAGCGCAGGGAAGTGACCGAAAAGGCGAGGGATGCCAGAATGGCCCTCGACAAGCGCGAGGCGGAAGAAAGCGCCTGCGCGCGAAAGTTAGACCGCGCGAGGACGAGGATGGAAGCCGCAAAAGCGGCGCTCAAGAACGCCAAGGACAAGAACGTCGAGGGTGTCGTAATCGACATGGTCTCGTTCGAGGTCTCATACAAGGGCAATGTCCCCGACGATCTCCCGAAGATCGAGTCAAGGCTGGCCGACAACAGGCGCAAGCTGAATGATGCGGTCAGGACGAAGGACGCGGCCAAGACGGCCAGGGACAACGTCGCGCGTTACTCGGCCCAGGTCGACATGGTCAGACAGGCCATGGAGGCGGCGGAGAGGCGCGTGGCGGACATCGGGATCAAGGCTGTGGACGTACACGGCGACTATTCCGAAAAGTGCCGCGAGGCGACCGAGAAAGCGCGCTCCAACCTGGACGCGTTCAACGGAATCCTGCGGGACATGGCAACAGAGAAAGGCCGTCTCGACACTGCGGAGAAATCCATCGAGAGCACGAGGAAAATGATCGACGACCTCGTGGAGAAGAAGAGGGTGGAAGACGCGGTAAGGGAGAAGGTTGATGTGCTGAAGCGCGTGAGGGACTGGTTCTCCTATAAGGAAGGCCCGAGGATCATGTCTCAGAACGTGATGAGGGATCTGACGGCTTGCGTCAACAGTTTCCTCGACCAATTCTGCGCTCCTTTCGTCGTTGAGGCGGAGGAGGAGGGGTTCGGGTTCCGATGCAGATTCATCGACGGACGGTCCATGCCTGATCCGAATCCGGACGCGTCCCTGCTGTCCGGAGGTCAGAAGGTTGCGCTTGCGATCGCATTCCGTCTGGCGATCTACATGTGCTTCGGAGGAGAACTCGGTTTGCTGAGCCTTGATGAGCCGACTGCGTATCTTGACGATGCGAGCATCGGGCATCTTGGAGAGCTCCTGCAGAAAGTTGGCGAGGTAGCAAGAAACAAGGGGCTACAGATCATCATGGCGACCCATGAGAAGGCGATCATGCCGTTCCTCGATACGAGGATCGACCTTGGGATCATGAAAGGGGAATAGATGCTTGTTATGAAAATGAAGGAGGAGAAATGAGAATAGCGCTGATTAGCGACGTGCATCTTGGCACGCGCCAGTACAATCTCAAGGAAAGGTACGAAGACTTCCTGGATGCGTTCAGGCGCTTCGGGGAGGATGTCCTTTCGCATAGGCCGGAAGCAGTCGTCATAGGAGGGGATCTGTTCGATTCCCCTCGTCCTGACGCAGGATCCGTTCTCTGCGCGAAGGAGGTAATCGGGAAGATCAGGGAGAGGGCCGTAAACGTTCTGTCCGTAGACGGAAACCATGACCTGTCTGACGGGAAATGGGCTGATGTGATCGGCGCGACGCCGCTTTCCGAAAAACCCGTCACGGTAGGTGGCATAAGGATCATAGGGGTGAATTACCGAAACGGGCGGGACCTCGTCGAGGAGATCCAGCGTCTCGTTGACATCGGAACGAAGGCCGATATCATTGTCCTTCATTTCGCGCTTTCCGAGATGAACGGAGGCGGGTCGGCAGACACCGGCGTACAGGAGCTGTGCCCTATGCTCGAGAAGATGGGCGTACGGTGCGTGCTCATGGGCCATGTCCACATCCCTGACGCAAGGACGTGGAACGGTATCCTGTTCGTAAACCCAGGATCGACCGAGATGAAGTCGTCGAACGAGCCGGAGGAGAAGTACTGGTTCCTCCTTGAGACGGACACGTGGAACGCGGAGCCTGTCAGGCTCAGGACAAGGAAAGTGGGACAGTTAGAGATCTCTAGCGAGTCTGATCTTGCCAACGCTTCCGCTGACATGGCAGAGGAGGACAGTCTCGGGATTGCCAGAGAGGACAGAACATTCTGGCAGATAATCGCGGATGACTCGGTGAACGATGTGTTCAAGCGTCTGAGCCAGGTTATCCACGACACGTCAAGCATGGGACGAATCATCATGCGGTCTAGCAAGGCGAGGGATCTCGCTCCTGTTGTCGACAGGAAAGAGAGTGTGGCAACTCTTGCGTCCGCAATCGAGGCTAGGTTCCCTAGGGACAGCAGTGAGGCACGCCTTACGGCAAGCTTTCTGCATTCTCCGGAGCCGGCATCGATCCACCTTCTCGTGGAGAAGTTCATGTCGGGCCAGGAAGGCGTCTAAGGAAAGTTATGAAAGTCTTTCTGAACAGAGGGTCGATAGTCATCGAGGAAGACAATGCCGGTAGCATGAAAGCCATTGAGGAGCGTCTAAGAGACCTAAGGGTGTTCAGGAGGGAGGATGGATCGGGTGAAGGACATTATGAAAACCTTTTCTCATTGCCTCTTCCGAACAAGATTCTGACCATGCCTGGGTTCGCTAGCCGCATCATAGGAGGCATATCTGCTGAAGGCTATGCGAAGATAGTCGACGGAAGGATTCCTATGCCTGATCCGGACTACTTCGAGGCTGTCGGTTCGTGCGATGGCCTGTTCAGGGACACTGCCGTCAGGGCTATCATGTCATGCGGAGGGACTGTCTGCATCCCGCATTCGTTCGGGTTCGCCAGAATGGCAACGGCCATCATACGTGCGTTCGGGTCAAAAGACTTGGCCATGAGGGGGACTCCGCTCTCCCTCGTGGTTTCTTCGGACCAAGATTCGGCCAGATACCTGCACGCCAGGCTCATGGTTGAGATGCCGGAGAGGGACGTCGGGCTTTCGATAGGCCACTCCCTGGTGGACTCGGACGACGTGATCGTCACTGACTACGGGTCGATGTGCGATCTCCCGCTTACGGCCGTCGGCGTCGTTGTCGCACAGATAACTGACAGCATGGAGCTCGCTCTTGAGCCGGTTTCGTCTGTCAGGAACGCGGCAAGGTGGGGTATTCTGGCGACCTTCGAGGGAGGAGACAGGATCCGAGAGCCTATCCTGTGCGAGGGCCTTTTCGGACCTGTGGTGGCATCAGCAACGCATGCCGACGCCGTCGCTGACGGATCTGCGCTGAAGGTGTCCGTACACTGGATACGGATGAAGCAGCCGAGCTACGCGTGGAATGCATCTTTCAGATTCATGGAGTCCGTCGCTATGACGGAAAATCCAGATTTCTGCGAAACGGTAGCGGGGATCATAAGTAAGACGCCCGACGACATGGGCGCCATATGCTGCTGTGCGAACCTTGCCATAGCGGAAAGGATCGCCAAGGCATATTCGGAGAAGGAGCAATCCGACATACCTGTGTCGGACAGGAGAATGAAGGTACGTGACAGGAGAAACCTGTTCACTGGAATCGAGAACGGAACGGTGAGGAAGGCGATCGTAACGGCGGACATTCTGCCTCCGCCGTCAGAACACAGGGTCGTCATCCTTGCTACGTGCGGAGGAGCGGAGGTCGCTGACTGGCGCATACCGACAGGCAAGCCAAGGTTCCCCGGCGAATCCGCTCACGTGTTCACGTTCGAGAATGGATGGGATTTCCACAACGGACGTCCAGGACATCTTGCGATAAGGGACGGCGATAGGAGAAAACGGTTCGGAAATATGGGGTTCTTCCAGGATTTCCAAGACCCAAGCCGGTTGACGTTCCTTATCTAACACCCGAAAGGGTATCAACCACAACCACAAACACAACCACAAACACGAAAGGGATACAGAATGGATTCGTAAGAGTCCCGCCGCAGAGCGATCTGCGGTGAATAAAAGAAAGTGAATTGCTGGAACACCTAATGGCAGGAGTGCCTATGGCAATCAGCAGCCAAGCTCGGTGTGGAGGGATACCCCTATCCGAGAAGGTTCAACGACTATCCCGCAATGGAGTAGGCTCAAGCGAGTCGAAGTGCTCCATCCCAGGAATGGGATGATGATATAGTCTGTGCTTCTGGGAAACCAGAAGATGTCCCGGTTGACCGCCGGTTAAACTGCACGGGAGTAGCGAACCCGTGTGAACACAAGCATGGTCAATTGACACAAGAAATTCTCACTTGCCACGTTGACAAAATTGGATTAGTATCCTATGATATGTGGCGTGACAAGATCCCACCAGATTAGGCTCTATCCCAACAAGGAGCAGGCGATTATGCTGGCCAAGACGGCCGGTACGGTTCGCTATTGCTACAACTGGGGTTTGGCCAAATGGGATGAGATGCGCAAGAATGGTGAAGAGTGCAGCAAGTACACGCTGTCTAAGCTCTGGACTGTCGAGCGTCCCGAATGGGCTAAAGAGATAGCTAGAGGCGCACAAACCCAAGCACTGATGAATCTCGGTGCGGCGTTCTCTGCTTTCTTCAAGAAACGGGCCAAACATCCAACCTTCCACAAGAAGGGTCGGAAAGACTCGTTTTACGTCCAGAACGACAAGGGCTGGCTCAAGGACGGCAGGCGCATACATCTGCCAAACATTGGAGATGTGCGCATGGCCGAAGAACTGCGATTCAAGGGCGACATCCTGAGATTCGTAGTGTCCAAACAAGCCGACGGTTGGTATGTTGCGATAACCGTTGAACTGGAAGGCGAGATTGTGCCTACCGATAGAGAGACTGCTGTCGGGATTGACGTCGGCATCAAGCATTGGGCGGTCGCGTCCGATGGAACTGTGCTCGACAAGCCTAAGGCCATACCTCGCCTGGAGAAGAGTCTCAAGCATGCACAGCGAGAGCTGAGCAGGCGGCAGAAGGGCTCGAAGAACCGGAACAAGTCCAGAAGACGAGTTGCAAGGCTTCACCAGAGAATCCGAAACGCGAAGATGGATGCGGTGCACAAGTTCACATCCGCGATTGCCAAAAACCACGGCGTCGTGTGTTGTGAGAGCCTGTGCGTCGAGGGAATGAAGAGGTCGATGAAATCCATAAGGAGAGGCGCTCAGCAGAGTTGCATGGCGGAACTGCGCATGTTTCTCTCGTATAAGTGTCGAAACTATGTGGAGATCGACAGATGGTTCCCATCGAGCAAGCGTTGCTCGAAGTGCGGACACGTGAAGGAACATCTTGGCCTCGACGAGAGGACTTACAGATGCTCCGAGTGCGGGTCTGTGCTTGACAGAGATCTGAACGCATCCATGAATATTCGCGATGAGGGACTGAGAATTTTCACCGAGGGTCACTCGGAAAGTGCCTGTGGAGGGTGTTGAAGCGACGAGGTCCATGGGCCTCGAAGTGGAGCATCCGTTGAAGCGGGAAGTGTCATTTGACATGTGACAGAAGTTCACAGTCGTTATGGACAAGATAGATGAGATCATCGATGTCGCGAATGATCGGGTTGGCGCCATTACTTCGGACTCTAACGGGTTTCCGTTTAAGTTCGAAGAAGTGGAGTTCAGCGTTGATTATGACAGGGCCGGAATTTATGTGAGCTCAGGTTCGACTCCTGTTATAGCGGTCGAGCGGACCGGAAACCCGGACACCGCTATCCGTAACATCAGGAGGACGGTAGAGAACGAGATCGAGAGCATCCGTAGCGCGGTAGATGCGCGTGGGAAAGTCTCTTCGGAGGCCAAGGGTCTCGCGGAGGAGTCGGGAATGCTTGAAAAGGCTATAAATGTCTTGAAGGAAGCTGGTCTCCCCCCTGAGATGCTCTCCGGGAACGTGAACCGCGAGGCGGCGGACGCGATCATCGAGGCGTCGAGGAAGGCGATCGACGAGGTCAGGAAAAGTCTGTATATGGTCTGCCCTGACGCTGTCGACCGAGTTGGCTATTCCTCGACAAAAATGGCGATGAAGGTGTATGCCGGCGGCGTGGTAATCACGCTTGGCGGAAAGCCCTGCCTCATCACGAGGTTTCCGAAGGTGGCCACGAACGCGACAATCGAAAAGATGGTCGGGTACGTGTCCGCCCAAATCTCGGCGATCTCCGAGAGCTACCGGTCGTATCTCAACCGAGTGCAGGAGAAGGTCGAGAAAGAGGAGATGCTTCGCGACAAGGCGATCAAGCTCGCGTATATCGGCTAGGAATCGGTTAAGGCGGACCCCCGAAAGGGGGTTCCGCATGCCAAGTAAGGAGGATAAATGAAATTTCGTAATTTTCTTGTCAGGAAGACCCAGCAGCAGGCGTATTTCAAGGACGGGATAGAGAACCTCTACCCGTCCATAAATGGAAGCCTGAAGATCGCCATTCTTCCTGCATATGGAGCAGACGGAGACGCTGAGAAGGCGCAGGTCAGCTGGATCCCTGCCGTTCTCGGAGACGATGAGTCCGATTTCTACACGACCATCAGGGCGGCCAAGTTCGTCGGGCACGGTAACAGGATGGCGAAAACGTCGTTCCTGAGCCCTAAGACGTTCGACATTGACGCTGACGATCCGTATGAGGCGTTCTTCGACTACTGCTCAAGGTCTGACAAGTGGAGCTATTTGACGAAGGACAACCGTGGTAAACGCCTGACCGGAGAGGTCGAGGGTGCGGTGTTCCCTCGTATGAGGAATTACTTCTCCGCGAACGTGATGGACGTTGCGGCCGGGACGAGGGGCGGAGTTTTCGTCGCTGAGTTTTCTGAGTCTGTGGCGAAGGGGATCCTCTATTCCGAGGACAGGAATGGAAAAAGGCTGAACGGGCTTGCGTTCGAGCGAGACGAGAAAGGAAGGCTTATGTTTGGTGACATCACGTCACCCGATGGAGCCCTTGTCATCGAGATCGCGTTCAACGGGAAGACCTATTCGGCGAGGCCGGCATTGGACGCTAAGGGTTGCGTCATGCGTGTGAAGATTCCGGACACTCTTCTTCGGCACAGAGTGCATATGGAGGATCCGGAGTCGTTCCTTGTCCATCCGGGGACCGGGCAGGACATCGTCGACCGGCTTGCCGGCATGCTGAGGGGGTACAAGTCCCCGGACGGTGATGACGAGATCGACGCGCTCAAGGAGGCGATGGAGTTCGCATACGGCAGCAAGTACATTGTCGATGACGAAGCCGTAGAGATCGACCCTCCGTCAGCCAAGGCCATGATTGATGACCCATTCGGGGATGCGGCCGAAAAGACGGCGTCAGGAGACGACGGTCAAAAGGCCGGCGAGGTCTCGGCGTCCGTCGAGCGCGGCGTCGAGCGCGAGCGGTACGTGCCGGTGAGCAACCCGGAAAATCCGGAAACTCATGAAAATCCTGGAAAGCCGGACAATCCTGGAAAGCCTGATCCGAAGCCCAGGAAAGGCAAGGCGAAGGCAAGGAAGGCTGACAGGGAAGAGAAGAAGGGTGAGATGCCCCATGTTCCAGGCGAGGACATTGATCCAGCTGACATAGCGAGCATAAGGGAAATGCTTAAGGGTAGAAAGGCATGATCACTGGAAGCTGGGACAAGAGAACACTGGTAATCAGGAAAGGAGCAGATGATGGGAAGGAGATGGAACTGATGGGGACTTATTCAGAGTTGCTTGAGTATGCCCGTGAGAAGGCAGGGCTTAAGGAGATAGACCCGAGGAGCCTACCGTTATGGGAGGCCTACAACGCCTCTTTCGAGGAGCTCTCGAAGCGGTTCGCATACGCTTTTGCGTTAAAGTACTATGCTGAATCCTCGATCGAGGAGCTTTACGATATCTACGCGGCTAAGATGAAAGAGGTAATGGGCGAATGCGTGATCGACGGTAAAACGCTCTGCCAGATGTCTCTGGAAGATGACAACGAGGAAGGGCGGGATGCGCTTGTGAAGGTGCTCTCCGTAGCCGACAGTATCCTTGACGGGATACCCGGGGTTCGGTACTTCGGGATCGGGAGCCTTAACTACACGTCCGATGAGCATTATGTTTACTTTCTTGTGGACGGCATTCCGGCAACATTCACATTGTCATTCTATGATCTGAGGGATGACCTTGTCCGGAGGAAGAACGCCAAGAAGCTCATTATGGAAGGAAAGAGTCCTTTGATGATTGAGGTTCTTATAGAGAGGATCGGGACTTGCGTAGGGGAACGTATGTGCGAAGATGTTTCCGTGGACGGTCTGAACAAAAAGCTGAAGTCCTGGCTTGTCGCCGGCGGGGAAAACTATGACGCGCTGTGGTCGGATAAACTGGCTACGGAACGCGTGAAAGACAATTGGCACGAATGTGAAATTCTGGACGGCGAAGATGTCGTGTTTCATGATGTTATCGAAAAGGTTCCTTGCAAGAAGGAGGATGCCCAGGGTATGATAGACAAGTTCCTCGAGAGTGACGAGCGAACGAGAGAGGGTATCAAACTGTTCGATATTTTCATCAAGACCAACATGCAAGGCAGGAGAGGGGGAAAAACGGGAGGATGTAGTGAAAAGGGAAACGTTTGAAAACGTGGTCGAAAACGCGATTGAGATCGCGTTCGAGAAGCTTGAGGAGCTTCAGGGTCTCCTCTATGTTGGTGGGTCTACAAGACAGTATGCGATCCAAGACTACATCATCCCATAGGCGATTGAGGCTGAGGAGGCTTACCGCAAGAAGGAGAAAGAGATCGGGAGAGAAAACATGGAGTACTATGACTTCATATCAGAATTCGCGGAGGCGAAGACTGCCGTGTTGAGGAAACATGAAGGCTGAATTGTTCGCGAAGAAGTTCAGGTTGAGACAGATGGGAGAGTGCTGCATGTCGTGCCTGCATGCCTTTCATGTCAATGAGGGCGTATATGAGTGCATTCACCCGTTTGTCTCAGGATCATTGTACGTTAAGGCATCCGGACTGTGCGACATGTTCGCTCCGAGCGAAGTAACCGTAGAGGATAAGGAGAAGGTAAAATGAAGCTATGGATAAGGTGGGGAAGGTAAAATGGACGGAGAAATCGCGTTGTTTCTGATTCTCATGTTTGTCATCACGACGGCGACAAACATTCTGGCAAGCAAGTAGTAAGGGAAGAAAAGAAGGATATGAAGGCAACGATCAACGGAAAACGGTACGACACCTTGAAGTGCGAGGTTCTCGGTAAGCACGACCACTACAACCACAGCAACACCTATTCGGGTACGACATACCTGCTCAGGGCGTCGGACGGGGATCTACTCGTATGGACGGACGCCAACGGACAGGACTGCCATCTGTCGGATGACCTGAGTATGTTCAATGAGAATGAGAACTGGTCTATCGACGACTTCGATATGGATGACGACCAGGAGAAGAGGTGCGCGGAGCTAGGTCTCATCGAGATCGTGGAGTAGTAATGATCAGGCGTTTGTCAAAGAAAAAGATGCTGTGGCTCCTTGACATGAGGCCCGAACTGCCCGAATGCTTCAAGCAGGAGGACCGGGACAAATACAGGGAGACGGTCGAAGAATGGCACGCTTGGTGCCGGGGCAGGGTGTTCTTCGAGCAGGGAGACCGCGTGGTCGTCACAAACGACTTCGACGGTATGGATGGAGATGGGCGCGAGGCGTTCAGGATCGGGAAAGTCGCAGAAGTCACGATGACGCCTACCACCCATCCGCTGATGCATCACCCTGGTAACGGAGGGGAAAAAATGGGATTGGTCGGAATGGAGATGGAGGCGATTTACGGATTGCCTCCGCGTTACGCGCTTTCGCCAATCCTTGATTGTGAGCTGGAGTTCGAGGACGGACAAAGAGTCGCGTGGTGGTCTGGCCTTTATCTTAGGCCTTACGTAGAGAACGAGAAAGGAGAAGAATCATGACGGTTATTGAGGAAAACGCGTTGAGGGCTATAGCGCACGGAATACCTAAAATCGCATGCGAGCTTGAGAAGATGAACAGGCTCAAGGCGGTTGAGATCATGCTGAAATGCGACGTCGCAGGAATTGTAGGGAATCAGAGGATCGAGCTCAAGGAGCTTGTGGACAAAATAGTTAATGAGTAAGTAGGAGAGAGAGAATGGCAAAGAAAAAGGAGACTGACAGCCTGATGGCGGCGGTCCTCGGCGGATTCAAGTCCGCCGGGATCGACCCGGAGGGATCGGTAACGACAATCACCGATTATTACAGGAACATGCGCTACATCGACATGATAGACCCTGTGAAGGGACGTCCGTGTCTTGCGATGGAGTGGCTGCTCGGCGCGAGGGGATTCCAGGCCGGTAAGGTGTATCAGCTCAGGGCGAAGTTCAGCGCCGGAAAGTCTTCGTTCCTTTACTATGTCTATGGTTGCGCGCTCCACGGGAGCAGCCAGGAAGACCGCAATGCATGGGTCGCACACATTGAGACGGAGGGCGCGCCAAACCCTCCTGATTACGTTGCCCAGTTCGGATTTGATCCTAGCCTGTTCATTTATCTGAAGGCGAACGATCTGAATGACTTGTTCAAGAAGATCGACACCTTCGATATGGCTCTCCATGGAGGGCGAGAAGGCACGGTCAATCCAGAGACGGGACGGGCGACGAAGAGCAAGTTCTCGAAGGAAGACGCGCTCGACCCAGAGATGAAGAAGATCTCCATCGTTGGCGTTGACTCTCTATCGAACGTAGGAAGCGACGCCGGTGGTGACTTCGTTGATCTCGACAAGAGCGAGAAGCCAGGAGGAGACTCGAAGGACGTCAGGCGTTTCATGCGAGCGAGGGAGCAAGACTACGATAACCATCAGCTGACCATGTTCCTGACAACTCACGAGACGACTGAGATCAAGACTGGCCCTGGAGCCGGATACGGCGGACCGAAGGCGACGGCAAGAAACCAGCTCGCCATCGGCATGGCCCTTACCATCGGTCTTGATACAAAGGATTATCCGTGGAAGGACGAGAAGACTAAGGAAGTGCTCGGTTCGCGCCAGATGCTGACGACGTTCAAGTCCAAGATCGCTCCGAGGAACAGGACAATCACGCTGTTCAGGAAGAACCTCGGAGGCTATAACATGGCTGAGACCGATCTACAGTTCTTCCTTGGCGACCCTAAGAACAACAACTGCTCAGAGAACCCGTTCCGCCCGGGAGGATTCCTCTGCCCGAAGGGAGCTAAATGGGGCATCACCCGTGTTCGCGGAGGATACTCCGCGCCTCTCGTGTCGGACAAGACATTTAAGAGCGCGGACGAGTTCGTCGAGGCGCTCTACTCCGACGAGGAGAGGCTTAGGAAGATCCGCGAGACGCTCAGGATCCGAGGGTACGGATTTGACTTCGAGACGAAGTACACAATGCCTGAGGAGGAGGCGGTGTCCGTTGAGGATCAGGATGATCAGGAGCAGGATGATGATCCCGGTCAGTCCGAGCCAGATGATCAGGAACAGCTGGAAGAGGGGAACGGGTAGTGGGCTCTGGCGAAGAGTATTCGGCAATCTATCTTGCCGCCGCGCGTCTGGCGATTTGGGCGTGCGGCGGCGTCACGAAAGGACAGCTTTTCGACGCCGTGAGGATGGTTTGCGAGGAGGCGAAACTGAAACCGCAGCAGGAGTCTTTGCTGAAGGACCTTGTCTGCAAACTTACGGAGGCACCAAGTGCAAGTTAACGATGATGAAGAAATATCTGCGCTTAAAGGCGTCCTGAAAAGGTTAAGCGAGATAAGCGTTTTGCTTGATCGGATAGCGAAGGATGCTGATAATTCGGAGGAAGAGGATGTCTGTACTGGAAGAGGCGAAGAGGGAAATACTGGAGCGGCATCAGAATCAGGGGCCGGAAAACGGGACGCATGCGGACGGCAACGACCTGAAGCCGGAAATGAAATCGGTCCGTCAGAAGAGCCAAAAGACGAAGGAGGAGATCGAGGCGTACCGCCAGAAGATGATCGAGAGGGAGGAGAAGAAGGCTCTGATGTCAGCAGGAATCTGCAAATCATCGAACGGATCCCCAAAGCTCTCCGCCGGTTCGGATCGAAAAAAGGAGCCGTCGAAGGAGAAGGCAAAGAACCGGAAGACGTCACAGACGCGATCAGAAGGATCTTCGAAACGGACCGCCTGCGATTGCGCGGGGAGTCTGCCGGGGAAGAAGAGCGGCCGGAAGGACGCTCAGAAAAAGGACGCTCCAGCGAAACGCCGGAAGTCCACGAAGTCCACGAAGTCCACGAAGTCCACGAAGTCACCGATGTCGCCGATGTCCCCGCTGGAACCTATGTACCTCCTAAAAATCCCTGGTCTTCCGAAAGGAGACTGCATCGCAATCTGCTACGTGAGGGGAGCGACCGCTTAGGAATGAATATGACGGACGGCTGGGTTGATGACGTCGCGCTTGGCGTCATCCGCGACGGCGACGTGATGGAAGCAATGTCCACATGGTTTAGTCGCGATTGCTCAATGAGCCGCTGGCTCAGGCGCAAGATCCTCGACGTTGCGGGATGCTCCGGCATGCGCGGAGTCGAGGACATCAAGCGCGTCCTGAAGATCCATGCCATCGGCGACAAGGTAGCAAGGCTGGCAGCAGCGAAGGCCATCGAACTCGATGCTGATGAGTCGGAGACGAACTGCTATGTCGAGGACGGTATCCTTTACTCGAACGTGTGGTTCAGGACGCTGCCAGACGCTTATGCCGGGGAAACGGCTGAAGAGCTCCGCCGCATTTACGAGAGCGCTGGCTTTAAAGCCGAGATCGTTAGAACTTACTTTCCCTGTGAACGCATCGTGATGGCCGAGGCGCCGTACAGCAGGGAAATCGAGGTTTAGCGCGATGGTTTGGTAAAATCATCGCATGAGAATGGGAACATCACGGGCAAAGTCAAGGAAGGCCAGGGCGAAGAAGCCGAAGCGGAAGCGCCTTGAGAAGAAGACCACGATCCGAAACAGGCTCATGCGACTGTGGGTCGAGAAGGTCCGCGTTCTCGGCGGCGACCGGTGCGCGGTGTGCGGGAGGGAGTACGGCGACGTCGACACGGACGGAAAGACGTGCTACCTGAACGCGCACCACATCGACAGCAGGAACACGAACCCGCGCATGCGGTGGGACGCGCTTAACGGGATCCTTCTGTGCCCAAAGCACCACAAGTTCTCCAAAAACTCGGCCCATAAGGGATCGATCTGGTTCATCACCTGGCTGCAGAAGTACAGGTGGCGCCAGTACGTCTACATCATGGAGCACCGGGACGAGGAGATAGACATAGACGACCGTGAGACGCTCGCGGCCGTTGAGGCGCGCCTGAGGGCTGAGCCGACGGACGCCGAGCGCATTATCGTCATGACGAAAACGGAAGTGAAAGGTAAAACGGAATGAAAGTTAGGGTTGGACGCGCAATCGGAGAGCATGGGACGCCCGCCGAGGCGCGGAAAGTGCAGTATGTCACTATGATCACGGATCTGATGGCCTACAACGGGCTGAAGTCCGTGTCGTACAGGACGGCGAAGATGGGTGTCGGGATGAAGCTCATCGTCTCTTCGGAATCGTTCGATGACGCTCCTGTCGGGATCAGGATCCAGTCCCTCGTCGTGAAGGACGCGATCGCTGCCCTGATGTCCGTTGCGAACCTGTCGCACGTGGAGATTTCCCTTGACGACGAGGAGTACGCGGCCGTCAGGGAAGGGTGGCGTGAGGACATTGAGAACGCGGCGAAGATAGGTCCGGACGGGAAGACTCAGGATGAGTCAGCCCATGGCGGTCCGTCAGGCTCCGAGGTCGAGATCGATCTTCCGAAAGTCGCCGACAAGCCTCCGAAAAGGCGAAAGTCGAGGAAATCCAAATGAGGTTCCTCGAGCGCGCTTCCGGGAAGAAGATACCCGTAGGGAAACTGTCCTTCAAGCAGCAGCAGAGGGTTGTTATCCTTGCGGACGCGCTCGCCAGGCTGATCCCGCAGGAGGGCGTAGACTACGATGTCGACGTTATCCTTGACGGCGACAGCCGGCGCGTGTCGATGGAGATCATTCCGCTGACGGACAAGGGGGCACTGTGGAGGGATTACGTGAAGAAAATGATACGCGTCTATCCTCCGAGTGCAGACTACAAGGGATTCGCAATAGGAGACGAAGGGGAGGTGGGCAATGAGAAAGACGTGTCTTGAGTGCGTCGTGAAGCACCTGGGGGCGGCGGCGGTCTACATCGAGGAGTGCGCGATGGGTTATCCGGATTATTACGGGTACGCCGTCGGCGAGCTCTGCCACGCCTCATCGGAGAGCCTTTCCGAGTTTCCTGTTCTCGCGATGATCATCCGTGAGCACAGGATCAAGTGGATGGAGACGCGCAAGGCGGAGCGCCGGCACGTTATCCCGTTTGAGGCGCTGTTCGGGTATGTCGACGCCCTTGAGCAGGCTGGCGAGACTTTAGAGCCTCCCGCGTCTGTTCTCGAAGGCATAACGGATAAAGACGGATCTCCTGCCTTTTCCATGGACACAAGGCCGTAGTCCGTAGTCCACAGAATAAAGTCCGAAGGTATGTATGGCGATGCATATCGGGTGCTGGAACTCGAGGAAACAGATAGCCTACCTCTGCCCGTCCTGCGGATGGGCGGGAAGAAGGGGGCGCGGCCTCAAGATATGTCCCGGGTGCGGATCCAGGCTGCCGCAGAGGACGAAGGAGCTGGACGAGATAGCCATGAAGGCGGTAGAGGAACGGGAGAAGAGGAGCGCCGGAAACTAGGAACCGGGGAATCTTGAAACCTGGAAGTCTGGAAGTCTAGAACATGCCCCATTCATGGGGCTTTTTTTTATGGAGGCTTATGGATACAGAGGAAAAAGACGGTCTTGACGTATGGGTCGTGGTGGACACGAACACGAATGATCCGGACCCGATGTCTGTCTCATCCATCAGCGTGTGCGAAACGCGCGATGAGGCCGAGGAGCGGGTCAGGGACATCATTGACAAGGATGTCAGGGAAAACGGATGGCGCCGTGATGATGTCGCCGAGGTCGGCGAAGGCATTTGGGAGTATAGGGACGGAGGCATCGTCCTGAAGATCGATAAGGTGAGGATATGCACCAAGTAAGGCTGAACAAAAGGGATGGACGAATCCGTGCAGAGGTGACAGGGGAGTTTTTCTTCGTTCGCCCAGGAGACTCTATAGGGTCGAAGCGGGCTTTCCTGGAAGGGATGTCTCCTACTTATTTCATCAGTAAGAAAGTCCAGTCAGAGGCCGCAAGGGCTCTGCGCGGATACGCGCCTTTCCGTATGTCTTCATGCAGGGCTGGACGAGGAGGGCGCCCTTGCGGTGATGTGGCGTCGTGCCAGGAATGCAGGGATGCGGCTGATATTTTCTTCACCATGAGGATTATAGACGGGATAGCGTCTGAATGCAGTCAGGAATCTCTCGCGGGAAGGATAATGAAGGCTGTGTCATCCGTCATCGGAGGCACGGAGGTGAACGTGGATATCGAAGACGAGGGTTTGGATTATGAGTGACCGGCGAAACGGATCTGTCGCGATCATAGCGTGCAGGTTGGAGTCCGGAGAAAACGTCAATGGAAACTGAAAGGAGAAAATGATGAAACACGAGAAGACTGAGAGCGAACTTGAGAAGAAGGCGAAGGCTAAATACAAAGAGGTTGAGCCAGGGAAGACGGTCAATGCGACTGGAGAGCTTGAGAAGAAGGCGAGGGATCTCCTGTCAGTTCTCCGCGATATCGACGCCCTTAAGCTTAAGGCTTCCATCCTTAAGGGAGAGATCATGAACGCCATGGGTTCGGGTGAGCAGATTGTCGGATCCTGCGGGGTAATCGCGACGTGGCTTCCTGGAAACGTCACGAAGTCAGTCGACTATGACGGAATCTTCGCCAAGTTCGGTGTGAAGGACGAGGACATCGAGCAGTTCACGTCCTATAAGCGCGACGGCAGAAGGTTCTCTCTGGAGATCGAGTGATGACTGATAAAAAAGGAAGAACGATATATCGGAAGAGCACTGATCTGATGCTCCGTTGGCTTGAGTCCAACTCGATAGCGAGCACCGGACCAAACGCAAGCATCAGGGGAATGAGGAAACGCTACTGGGGAGATAGCGCCCTGCTTGTAAAGTGCGGTACGTATCTCTATCTGATCGACCGCATAGACGACGGGAGGGAAATCTTCAACGGAGGTTCAGATGTGGAAAGGAGGAGAAGAGGTGGACATCGGCCCAAACACGCTTGAGGCTATAGAAGTTATAGCCACTGCTATCATTCTTGGGATCATTATGGTTAAGCTCCTTTAGGAGGATTTCGGTGATAATCATAACGACTGTGGATCTTTTCAGCGGAGGTGGCGGATCTTCCACAGGAATGGAGGTCGCACTGAGGAGGAGGGGTATATGGCACCGAGGCGTAGCCATAAACCACTGTGAAACAGCGATCGCAACAATGTCCGCTAATCACAGAGACATCGACGCGAGATGTATGTCGATCGAGAGCGCGAGGCCTTCAGTTCTTGTTCCCGGAAGAAGGGTTGAACTGATGTGGGCCAGCCCGACATGCACGCACTTCAGCCGGGCTCTCGGAGGGAGGCCAAGGAACGACCAGCTTCGTTCACAGCCTGAGTTCGTTACGTATTGGCTTGATGAACTGTTCGTCGATTCTTTCATTGTGGAAAACGTTCCTGAGTTCTTGAATTGGGGCCCTCTTGACGAGAAAGTGAAGCCTATCAAGGAGAAGGCTGGTTCGTGTTTCAAGGCATGGATTAACGACATAATATCAAGGGATTATGATGTCGATTGGAGAATCGTTAACTGTGCGGACTACGGAGACGCAACGACTCGCAGGAGGTTCTTCCTAAAGGCTGTCAGGCGCGGGTACGGAAAGATCGTATGGCCGAATCCGACACACGCAAAGGATCCTTATGCCTCCCTGTTCACAACTAATCTGAAAAAATGGAGGGGCATAAGAGAATGCCTGGACATGTCGGACCTTGGAACGAGCATCTTCGAGAGGAAGAAGCCTCTCGCACGTAAGACGCTTGATCGTATCATGGTTGGGTTGAAGAAATTCAACGGCCTTGATTTCCAGCTTGATATAGTTGGGTGCGGGGAAGGGCACGAAGGACGAGTCTTGTCTTTGGATTCACCTATGCGGACACAGCATGCGGGCGGGAACAGGACAATGATCGTCCGTCCGTTCATCGTGAAGCTGAGGAACAACAGCACTGTGGAGGACATCGACATGCCGTGCTCGACCGTTACTACCTCGGGAGGGTGTCACATGCTGTGCCAGCCTATAGTGATAGACCACACAAGGGGTGGAAAGGCGATGGACGGAAGCATACCGATAGGCGCCCAGACGACGCATGACAGGTTCAGCATGGTGACTCCTCTAGTCCTCGGCCAGCACGGTGGATCCGTGTGCAGGCCGGTTGACTTCCCGTGTCCTACCATAGCGACTTCGGGTGCTGTCAGGGGAGTGTTCCCCGTTCTTGACGACGGAAGGCTGATTGATATAAGGATCAGGATGCTGAAGCCTTCCGAGCTTGCGTCAGCCCACAGTTTCCCGAAGGATTATATCCTGAAGGGCAACCGCTCGGAACAGGTAAGGCTGATCGGAAACAGCGTTCCGGTAATGACGGCGGCCGCAATGTGCGAGTCGTCTCTTGAAGGTATCGGCTTGTGACGTAACGGAGGCTATGATGGTGTCGAACAGGAAAGGAAAGGCGGACAGCGCGAAAAGCGGACGGTTCGCGTACGGCATGGTCGTCGTTGAGACATGCAAGTACCGTACGACCGTATTCTCCGACAGAAGGCTTACGCACGATGCGCTCAGGCGCGTTGCGGAGAGGAGAAGGATAGCTGGGTCGCTTGAGTTCTGCGGAACGGAGGACGTGGAGATTTTCTGCGACAACGTGAGGGACGGAAAGGAGTTTGGTATGTCCGAAAGTAAAGACGGAAAGAAAAACACGGAAAAAAAGAAGAGGATAAGGAAGGTAGAGGATCTTTCAATTAACGAGGCGATGAACTTCGGGATGCTCAATGATCCTCGCTCGCATACGGCGGCGTTCGGAGTCAGGCTGTGCGACAACAGGTCCAGGTCTTTCTGCCATTTCATGGACAGAGAGACTATCATAGGTGAAAAGCCTGCGGCGTTGGCGCTCAGGAAGTTCGTCCTGAGTAAAAGGACGCTTGATAAGATCAAGAAAGGAACCCATTTCCAGTACGGTCTTGATTATGACGGGGACGGAGATTTCGACATGGAGTGCGAAATCAAGGATCTGTCCGTTAAAATCCACGTGAGATGTTCTGGGGAGTATTGCCACATCGCGTCGTACGCCGACAGGAAGGTTGACGAGGAGGGTAAATGTCGCTAACAGATCGGGACATAGTTCTTGCAGACACGGCTGCTGGTATCGCAGAAAGACTCATGAATCAGTCCGCAATCGTGATGGTTAGAAAGCAAAACAGCACGGGCGGGGGCGTTATCATTTCAAGGAGCAGTGAGCTTACAGACCGTGTTATCGATATCCTTCAGCGTTATGCTGAGGTCGTCGGAGAGGATCTTTATGGCAAAGGGTAAGGTCACTTATGAATCGTCCCTCTCGGAGGCAAGGGAACTTGTATCGAGGGACGTCCGTCCTGAAGATGTTCTAGCCGCGTATGAGCTTGACATGGCCATACGCGGAGCCAGGAACAGGATGAGATCCGCGAGAGCTAGAAAGTGCCTGACGGACGATTCGGAAAGGCTGTTCAGGATCGTAATTATGTGCGTCCACGGGTCAAACGGAAGTGTGTCGGCCAGGTCTGCGGCAGGAGTCGCTGTCGATGCATATCTTGATGGAGGTCTCAGCGTGTCCCACGCGTCGGACGTTATCCATGACATGTATCTTTGAGAATGCGGTTAATGGCTGACATGGCTTTGTTAACAGGAAATTAACATCTTGTTAACAATTTCATTATGCTCGGACGTACATTTTCGGGTTGGTATAATTGAGTCCGGAGGTTTTATGGTTGTTGCTGGTGTTCTTTTATTCGTAATCGGCGTATTCGCCGGTAGGCTCAGGGAAAAGGGGAAGGGTTGGTGCTTTATCGCGTCCGAACTTTTCTTATGTTTGTTCCGGTCTCTTAAGTCCATTGCCGACGCTTTCGTCAAGGGCTTAAAGGGAGAGAAAGAGCCAAAGGCGGATCCCGATAACGTCAGCTAGGAGTCGGTTTATGCGTTACAGTAACGCGTACTGTACGCGTTACTGTACGCGTTACTGTAACATTTTCAGCAGCGTTACTGTAACGCGTACTGTAACGGTTTTGGACGGGTATTTATGAGGAAAACGGACGACAAAAGCATCTGGCCGGAGATACCAGAATCGATCCTTCATTCTGATTTCCGGGTTCCGTGGACCTTCAGAGAACTGGTCTCAAGAAAGGATCTCTCCAATGATGACATAGGGCGCATAACTCGTTGCCTTGCAATGGATACTGACTTTTTCGCGACACCGTCAACCGAGGCTGAAATCCTTATCTACCGTGACAAATTGCACCAGCGTGCGATGACGAGGGAGAGGGTTGCGAAGATCAGGAAACGGGCAAAGGACAACGTTACTGACAGGGCTGTTAATAACTGTTCCGTACAAAAGAAGAAAGTTCTCGGAAACGATGATAAAACAGGTGTTTCATGCGGTGAAAGTCGCGAGGTTGACAGCGTTACTGTAACGCTCGGAGCCTCTGACACAATTTCTAAACCAAAGACACCCCGTATCCCTGAAGAAGAGACACCCCCTATAATCCCCCTAGAGAAGAAGTGTCCCTCTCCCCTAGAAAAGTCGGAACGTGCGGGAAGGAATAGGGCAAAGTCTGTGTCAAAGGGGAAAATGGACCAGTTCTCCGAGGATCTTTTTTCTGTTGCCGACAGCCTGTCTGACCAAGATATTGATGTCTCGGAACGGATGGAGTGCGTCTCATTGAGGTCAGAACGGGCATCAGGCGCTCAGGAAGGTCTCGGCGAGGCATCTATGCAGGCCTTGACGCCCGGAGCGAACGTGGGCGATTCTGGAGCGGTTTCTGAAGATGCGACAAAATGTCGCGACACTGGAGACAAATCGGTTGATACGCGGAATGACCTAGCGTGGATTCCGCCGAAGTTCGCCATATTCTGGGAGCAGTATCCGAGGAAGGTCGCTAAGAAGGATGCGCAGAAGGCTTTCACCAAGCTGATCAAGTCCCAGAAGGATGTGGACGTGTTCATGGGCGTGATGATGGATTCTCTCGCCTACTGGAAGCGAACCAGGCAGTGGAAGAGGGATTCCGGGATGTATATCCCTTATCCGGCCACCTGGCTTAACGCAGGGCATTGGCAGGACAGCGTCGAGAACGGCTCCGTGCCTGTTCCGTCAGACGAGAAGGCGAAGTTCCTTGCGTCGGACGCAGAATCGGACGCTGACCTCATCAGGAGGATGACGGGATCTGAGGGAGGAGATTATGGAGGAGAAAATGGTCGATAAAAAGGCTGATCTGGGTAAGCATGACTTCCAAGCCATGGCGAAGAGGCTTTCGTCAGTTCCTATTCCTGTGCAAAAGGAACCGTCTGATATCCCGGATGAGACGGTGGAGCGTGTGGCTGGAATGATGGTTAGGTGCGGATACGAGATGGGTGCTGACGCGCTGTCCGCGCTGAACGACTACATGAGAGGCTACAACCTGTGGATATGCGGAGCGGTCGGCGTCGGGAAGACCTTCTTCTTCGAGTGCTTGAACTCAGTCAGGAGGTCGATGGGAATTCAGCCTATCGTGAAGCTCTCCATGCTGGAGACCCAGGGGTGGACGATGGAGGACGCCGCAAAGTGGTCCGAGAGGACATATGAGATGGACGTGCTGATCGACGACGTTGGCGCAGAGCCGATGCTCAACCATTACGGTGAGAAGGTCGAGGTGTTCCCTTACCTTCTCGAGATGCGTATGGCCAGAAGGTCGTGCAGGACGCACATGACTTCAAACCTTGGAGCGTCCGACATCCTGAAGCGGTACGAGAGGCGTGTCGCCGACCGGTTCGCACAGATGTTCAAGATGGTCGAGATTAAGTCGAAGAAGAGCAGGCGTAGGGTAGAGCCGTGGATAAGGCAGACGTCCGACGGAGGTTTTTTAATATGATCTACACCTGTTACTTTTCCGGACTTGGAGACAGGTCCGACAGGGCCGTGAGCGTCTGCCTTCAGCAGCCTCCAGGTTTCCATCTTCCTGTCGCTGACGAGCTCGCCCCTCCGTTCGGAATGCTATGGAAGTTCATGAAGGGCAAAATGAGCGTCCAGCGGTTCTCCCAACTGTATACCATGAGGTTCGCCGCGCTTGACGCAGACGACATAGCGAGCAGGTACAACAACAGGATACTTACGGCATGGGAGGGATACGAGGACAGGAAGAAGACTAGGCTGTGCTTCAGCCACAGGCACCTGATAGCCGACTGGCTTAGGTCAAGAGGATATGATGTTGAGGAAATGACATGCCGTTAGTTGAAGAAGAGAGGCTCGTTAAGCTCGCTAGGCTCGTCCTTAAGTTTAGCCATTGCGACAGTGCGATAGCAGAGAAAGGATGGGACGGAGCGGAGCTTGAGTCAGCGTGGGAGAAGAGCAAGGCGGATATGGTCAGTTTCGCTGAGTCCGTTATAGACGGTTGCGATGTTGGAAAGGAGATTGGAGAATGAAGAAAAAGCAGTCAGAGCTTATGAATCAGTTCAGGAAGTGGGCAAAGTCTCTCATGAAGGTGAATCCCGGATACGTGAAAGATCCGGGAAGGCTGATACCCTACATCAAGGGACCGAACTGGAATGATCTTGGTATCGAATACGCGCACTACCGAGAGGTCGTGTCGTTCTACGGTGACGAACTTCTCGAGGCGTTCGAGGAACTCAGGTCGCTTCCTCCCGGCGAGGCCGAGGCGAAGTACTCAGAGCTCCTGGACATGTCAGGTGTAGTAAAAGGAAAATAAGAAGAGTCTGTATGGCGAACAACTGTTTCTACGATATGCACGTCGTAGGTAGGACGAAGGAATCCGTCGATAGGGTATATGACATCTTAATATACAGGGACAGTGAGTTCTTCGTATACAGATGCTTCTGCTGCGACGTGTACGATGAGGCTCACGAAGATGACGGATACTGGGTTTGTGGCCTATGCGGGGACGTCGCTTGGGGAATAAGCGAATGGATTAACATGGACCAGCCTAGCTACAGCATGGAGAACGGTTCTGTTAAGAGGCCTCTTCAGTGTATCTGCAAGGCTCTGGGCGTCGGAATCGAAATCTGGGCTGAGGAAGAAGGGATGGGCTACCAGGAGCATTATGTAGTGACTGCCGGAGGCCTTGTGAAAGACAGGAAAGTGTTCACCAATCTTCCTTTCTTCATGCCGTCTGACGATTTCGAGGGAGGTCTGAAGGGCGGATTCGACGAAGAGTCATTAGGGTGGTCTGCGCTCCCATATGTCATCGGTGACTCTGAGCTGAACGATGTATGCGTGAAGTGCGAACGTCAAGAGAAAGAGGAGTCCGATGGGAACGAAAGCGGGAAACGATATGAATGACATGACAGAAAGGGTAAAAGCGTGGGATCGGTACCATAAGGTCAAGGATGATGCGGTGAACGCTCTGGAAGGATTGTCAAGCTTTGCTTATGAGCTTGGATACGGTTCCGTGGGCGATGCGGTTACTTCTTTAACAGATGATGTCGAAACCGTCATTCGGGCACTTGGTCATGTGATGGCGATGATGTTCGGTGACGATCCATATTCGGAGGATGAATGATGAAGGTCAGCATGAATGGAGTCGTCCGGGAGAGGACGAAGAGGATTGGAAAGGACGGAGTTACGCGATACACGATTGTTGTTGAGGAGCAGGGGGCATATCCGAGCCCATTCGCGTTCACAACGAAAGATCCAGAGCCTCTAGGGCCACAGGACGGGTTCGCGAAGGTCGGGGCAACGGTTCACGTGACCGGATACCTGAACGGAAAGGTTGACGAGCTGGACAGGAAAGACGGTTCGGGTAAATGGAAAAAGTACTCGATGTGGCTGTCGCTCGCGTCGATCGGTGCGTGCGAAAGGGCGTCCTCTGCGGCGGCAGACTTCCCCGGAGAGGACAGGGAAGATGACGAGATGCCGTTCTAATGGAGGTGTGCCATGGTAGACAGAAAAATGCATTGCCCTAGGTGCGGCAACAGGAATGTCGGTCTTGAGCTGGTTAAGTCGTTCCCTTCCGGATCGGACGTGTATTTCGTCTGTCCGAACTGCGGGTTAACGGCCGAAGCGTCAGACACTTTTCAGGGAGCGGTGGAAGCATGGAACAGGATGTCAGAGAAATGGATATCGGATCTAGACCAGTCCTCGACGCGTGCTGCGGAGGGCGGATGTTTTACTTCGACAAGCGGGACACACGCGTTGTCGGACAGGACATCAGGGTAGTCGAGCGGCACAAGATAGAGAGTAACGGATCCTACTTCGAGGTCAGGCCGGACATCGTCGGGGACTTCAGGAAAATGGAATTCCCTGACGAGTCGTTCAGCATCGTGATCTTCGACCCTCCGCATCTCAAGTGCGGCGAGACGAGCTTCATGTTCTACAAATACGGATCGCTTGGATTTAAGTGGGAGGAAGACCTTAGGAAGGGTTTCGCAGAGTGCTTCAGGGTGCTGAAGAAAAACGGAACTCTTATCTTTAAGTGGTGCGACTCGTTCAAGTCGATAGACTATATGCTCGGTCTAGCGCCTAAGGAGTACCCTCCGCTCATCTGGCATAAGACGGTTTCGAGGAGCGGGTCGAAGTTTACGTGGTTCGTAGTGTTCGTGAAGGCATGCGCAGACAAGGATGTGGAAAAAACAGCTTCGAAGTGAGAAGTGGAATAGAGGAACTGGAATGAGATCGATGGAAAAGGTTACAATGTACCGATGCAGGTGGTGCGGGAAAAATTTTAAGACACCTTCCCGTCACGACTGCAGATTTGATCCAGGGCACAGAAACTGCCTTTCATGCAAATTCAGGGGGGCTTTCGTAAAAGGTGATGATGGAGGGTATGTAGGGTTCGGTCATATAGAGGACGCTGTTCCAGACGGATTCATGTGCGAGAAAGATACGGATCCGGAAGTCGGAAAGCCGGGGCAGGGATGGTGGAATGATTTCCCTTCGGCGATCGCGAGGAACACTGATGGCGGATGCCCGGACTACGAGATCGGCGACAGATTTAAAAGCAATGATAAGGAGCGTTAATGAAAACATGCAGACACGCCTTCCGCGCGATTAGCATAAGGAGCGGGCTTTTCCACGGAGAGCCATGGAAAAGCGTAAGGTACTGGGCCTGCGGTCTTCAGGAAGGATACGTAAGGTGCAGGAGTAAAGGCTGCGTGTTCTACGAGGAAGGAACGCGCGCGAACAACTCTGGACTAAACGAAAAAAGAAAGGAGAAATGTGGTGAAAAGAAGGTTTTAAAAGAGAACAAAGAGTGGCCTGATTCAGACGGAATGGACGGAAAGGGGAAGAAAGGGCAGGATGATGCTGGAGAAGTTAAGCTCAAGGCAGCTCATGGAGATTATAGGAGATCTTCTTGACGAGATCAGAAGCAGAGATGACATTTTCATAGCGAATAACGGAAATGTCTATCTCAAAGAATGCGAAGACTGCGGGAGCCCTATAGAGGTTGCGTCGTTCAAGTTCACTGGAACCGATGACGAAATGGCTTTCATTCTAAACAATCCGGATTTAGGGGAAAGTCCTTACAAGAGATGGAAGCGCTTTATTGAGTATGAATGCGAAAGGGGGAGAATCAGTCTTCCGTGTCGAGGTGACGGCTATGTGATACCACCACACGAGACAGGCGAGTGGTTCATCGCGTATTGCGACTGCATTTTCGGAGGCCCATTATACTACGGTGAGTGGCAGCGGACGTACGACGACGCTGTGAGCGCATACACCGGCATGCCTGTCTATACGCTGTGCGAGTCATTTAATCTCAGAAAGAGGGATAGGAAAGGTGGTGCGGATGAAGGCTTATAAAGGATTTAACAGGGACATGACTTGCCGTGGCTTCCAGTACGAGGAGGGCAAGTCTTACGAGACGGACAGGGCTGAAATTTGTGAATGCGGATTCCACGCCTGTGAAGACCCGTTGGAATGTTTCAGCTACTACAAACCGGGAGAATCCGTTTATCACGAGGTCGAGCTTGACGGCGAAATCGTACACAACGGCGAAGGGACGAAGGTAGCTTCGACCAGAATCAAGATCGGACCCAGGATAACTATAGCTGACCTGGTCAAGGCTGAAATCGACTTTGTCAGAGCACATGCTGGTACGAGAAAACGCTGCTCAAACGTCGCGACTTCTGGAAACAACGCGCACGTCGCGACTTCTGGAAACAACGCGCACGCCGCGACTTCCGGTGTCTTCGCAAACGCCGCGACTTCGGGAGCCTTCGCAAACGCCGCGACTTCGGGAGCCTTCGCACACGCCGCGACTTCTGGAAACAACGCGCACGTCGCGACTTCTGGAAACAACGCGAACGCCATGACTTCTGGATACGGCGCGAGTGCCGAGACTTCTGGATCCTGGGCGAACGCCGCAACTACCGGAATAAACGCATGCGCAAAAACTTCCGGATTCAGGTCACACGCCATGACTTCGGGACTCGGCGCAACCGCCATAACTTCGGGAGACTCGTCAAACGCAGTTGCTGCCGGTGATTTTTCAGAAGCCGAGTCAATGGGAGAGAACGCCATAGCGGTCGTCCTTGGCTCCAACTGCAAGGCGCGTGGATCGCTAGGAAGCTGGCTTGTCCTCACCGAGCGCGACGGCGAAAACAACGTCCTCGGCGTGAAGGCGATACGGATCGACGGTAAAAAGTACAAGCCCGACACATGGTACGCGCTCTGTGGCGGAAAGATCGTTAAGATGGGGTAAGCTCAATGGAAGTGACGATTGGCTGTGTCGTGTATGAATGCGGGTAGAAGGAGAGAAATGAGAGATTGGAATGGAATTTGCGCTAAATGCGCAGACGGAGAGATTGAGCCAACGTTCTGCGAATACTACGGTGAGCCGAACGGATGCAACTCACCGACGTATCACGAACATCCGCCCGTTGGCAACGCGGCGGCGATGCGCGAGGCGCTGGAATCTTGTATGGACTACCTATGGAGGGTAGACCATCCGATGAACGAGTATATGAGAGGACTGTTCGAAACAGCATACAACAAGACGATGGCAGCCCTCGCCGCACCGGCGAGGAACTGCGATTTGTTCTTGTCTTTGGCGGAAATGTACTCCGAATTGCGAAACCACCCGAAAGATGCGCAAGGTCGAATCATAGGAGTTGAAATTTCAACCGAAGCGTGGCTCTTCGACCAGGCGGAGAAAGGAGGCGCGGAATGAGTGAGCGAAAGAAGAAGAGCAAAGCGAAGACAACGACCATTGACGATGTTGAAATTGTCGAGGATGCAATAATCCTCGCGCATCTTAGGGCGGCGAAAATCAACATTGATTATGCGTGCAAAGATTTCAAGAGATACCACTACAGATTTAGAGAGACAAAACTTGCTGATGATTTTAGAGTCATACGGCACTGGGTTGATGGAACGCTTAAAGACTTGGTAGATTTCTGCAACCATAAAGTACAAGGTATGAGAGAGGATCAGTTGGTAAAGATGTTCGATCATGAACACTATCGCAAAAGGAAAGGCGGTGCTGAATGAAGACTAAACTACTACGCAAAATAAGAAGAGAGGCGCGAAACATCTTCTACAATAAAATTTCCCGCTTTGGAACGACAAACGGGGAGGTAACGCTCCTCCGCTATGATGCGTCATACGAATGGGCAGTTGGTTGGGTGTTTGGCGAACAGCTGGACTACCATGAAGACAGGGACAAGATTGTTTGCAAGATTGCGCGGTTGCTGTGGAAGCGCGAAAAGCGCAAGTTCTGGTATAGCAAATTGCGACCAGCAGGGAAAGGAGGGCGGAATGATAGGCGGCAGATTGACAAAGGTCGATGCTAGCCAATACTACTTCGACGGAAGGTATGTTATAACTTGTATAACTATCTACGGCTACGACAGGATTAACGGTCATGTCCGTTGGCGCGTTTCAAAGAACGACGAAAGACTGACGAGCGTCACGGAGTGCGACACGCTCACAGATGCCGTTCGTTACATAGAGCGGATCGAACAGGAGGGAGGCCCCAAATGAACGCATACGAGCAGATGAGGGAGGCTTTGGAGAAACTTCTTGATGTATTGTATAACATGGGGGTTGATGAGAATACGCTAGCCATAGCAATCAAATCGCCCAACTGCCACATGAATAGCGAGCACACCCTATCAGTTCTCAAAGAAGCCCGCGCCGCCCTTGACCTTCCTCGCCGCAACTGCGACGTGGGGACGCCGGATGAGCAGTCTAGAAGGTATTGTAAATTCACGGACAGATACAATCCATGCTCATATAGAGGCAATGTGAGATGCGCGGAAGATTGCCCTATACACATAAAATTAAGGCAGGAAGGACATGGTGAATTGCTATGCCAATTGGAATGGGCGCAGATGCAGTACACGGCGGAAGGGGATGCGAGCCGATGATTGCCCACAAAAACAGCAAGTGCGCGTTCTTTAGAACGGGTATCGTGCTTGACAGTGAATGCGAGAGGGTTGTCTCGCACTGTTTCTGCGAACTAGACGAGATGGAGGACGACAAGCCGTGCTCGCCGGGAGAGTGCCAGTACTACGTTAGGAAGAAGGATCGGAAGATGAAAAAAGAGGTGTCGAAATGATGGGGTGGATGACGGTGGCGACGGAGATCGGGAGGATGGCGCAGAGGCTGTCTGACTCGAACGTGCCGGTGGAGATCGAGCGGGACGGGGAGAGGATCCCGCTCGACATCGCGGGGGTGCGGATCGAGGAGAGGAGAGACTCGAAGGACGTGTTCGTCATCGTTGTTGAGGTGAAGGGTGAGAACGCTGAAACGCGCCGCAACTGCGACGTTGGCACGGCGGAGGAGCAGTACGAGCGATACAGAAAACAATGCAAAGCGCAAGATTGTTGTGATTGCCCTGTTCATGCGAGATGGGATTTTAGGCAAACAGGGAGCGAATCGTGTCAATTGGTGTGGGCGCAGATGCCGTACACGGCGGAAGGAGAGGCGAAGGGATGAACGCATACAAGCAGATGCGCGAGGCGCTGGAGATAGCGAAGAAGGCAATATGCAACCATGCCCGAGCAAATCATACTTGCGACAGTCTCGCTTGGGAGAACAGCACGATAAATGCGAACTGTGGTGACATACTGTGCGGACATCGTGATTTGTGCGAGGCGAAGACGGCAATCCAAAAAGCCCTCGCCGCGCCAGCGAGGAACTGCGATAAGTTCGATGACTACATATCCGCTAAAGATTACTTTCTTGAGAACGAGTTGTGGAAGTACAACCAAAACCTGACACCAGAATACTGGTTTGGCCTGTGGACCCTCACCACGGCGGATGAAGGAGGTGCGGAATGAACGCATACGAGCAGATGAGAGAGGCGCTTGAGTCTATGATCTCCTATTATCAGACCACTTGTCGTTGCTGTATGAGCATCTCACCTGTGCTACACCAGTTGGCACAAAATGCTCGTTACGCACTTTCTACACCTCCGCTCAACTGCAACAGATTCGCAACGGCGGAGGAGGCGCGGCTGGAGTTCCAGAGGATTCGCGGACACAAGGTTTGGGCCGACATCGAACTGTGGGACGATATGGACGAGGTTTTCGCGTTTGTGCGCTGGCTCTTTGCCCAGGAAGGGAAGGAGGCGTAAAATGGCTGAAAACGGAAACGCCGTCGCGCTCCGAGACGCGCTAAAGTATGCTCGTGATGTTTTGGCCCTCAATGGTTTTGTGGAGCCGGTCATTAGGTGTGACGCCGCCCTCGCCGCGCCCGCGAGGAACTGCGACACGTATCAGAATCTGCATGAAGCGTGGGTCGCATGGCAGAACGATTGCGCAGATGATATGCAGGACCAAAAGAAGTTCGATGAGTGGCTGTACGCAAAGGCGGATAAGAAAGGCGGTGATGAATGAAGGACCTCAGGGGCAAACTGATTTCTCTGTCATTTCGTGTTGATTCTTCCTGCTTATGTATTTACGACGCTATTCGAGGTGTCGGGTATGGCGAATTCACTGCGGACAACGCGCTACACCGGCTCGTTGAGCAGTACCAAAACCTAAACCGGATCAGCGAAGACATCAAACACCTTGCTGAACTCATAGAGAAGGAAGAAGGCGCTGAATGAGTATAACGGGAGGAGGAAAGCCATTCTATGTTGATTACGGGACTTCTGTCGTGGCGATACGTTGCTCGTCGAATCACGATGTATTGTTCCGCTGGGACACTGATACTTACAGGGATTGGAGGATCGAACGCGCAGAATCCATCTGCGATAGGATGAACAAAGAGGTATATGGACATGAAGCCGGAAACACAAATGCGATGCGCAAAACGTTGGAGTTGTGCTCGAAGTACATGAACGAAGCCGTCGCCGACAAAGACTTCGGTGATGATGTTTTGTTCCTTGTCGGGTGCATGAAGATGTGCATTGCCATGATGAGGCATGCCATGGTCGAGCCATCGAGGAATTGTGACACAGCTGAATCCGCAGAAGAAATCACAAGGAGATTCAGGTCGGAAGTTTGCGATCATTACGATAACGACTGGGAAGATCCGAGGACTCAATGCCCCCACAACTGCGCGGAGTGCGTAGTGAAGTGGATGATATCGAAGAAAGGAGAAGAAAGTAGCGACATGATCATTGGTTGCAATAGTAAGGATGCGATACGGAGAGACAGCGAAATAGGGAGTGGAAAAGAATGCAAACGCTGAAACGAGAAGACTGCTCCGTGCTTAACCTCACGCTGAAGCGAAAGTGGTACGACATGATCGCAAGCGGAGAAAAGAAGGAGGAGTACCGTGAAGAAAAGCTCTATTGGGACGTGAGAATCAGAAACTGGATTGATCGACGGTTGTGTGGCAGGAAAACGTATCTTGTTGTTGCGTTTTCTCTCGGGTACGCGAAGCCGGGCATGTTCTTCCGAGCGCATCCGTGGCCGATTGGCGATTTGTACGTAGTGGGCTACAGGCCTCACCCGCATCCAGAGTGGGGCGAGCCCGACGCGCCGCACTACGTAATCAGCCTCGGGGAAAGGGTGGTGTTGGAATGACATGTGAAACGTCCAGTAATGCGGATGCGCTGGGATTTTTGCTTGATACCGACTATCTTTCCTGGCTCTGTAAATAGCGAAACAACGTGGACACAAAACGGAACCAGACTTCTCCGCTCCCCGAGTTCAAGGCCAGGCAAGCGAAGTACAGGTGAAAGCAAAAGAAGAAAGGAAAGAAGAAATGAGAATTGATGAAATCGATGCGCCCGTTTCAATGGACAGACGCTACGCCGTTGCCTGAGGAGGGTTGAGATGTTCAAGCGTTACAGATTCTCCTGGTTCGGCGGAGGCCAAATACACGCTGTGTGGGTTTACTTCTACAGCAAGATGGTAAGGAAGTCCTTATGGCACAGGGCGGCTATCGTCGGAGAGCTCCCAAGGAGGGATGGCACTAAAAACGACCATGATCGTTACGAGGCGAACAGCGCGAAGCTCGATAGTCTCAGGATGTTCAGGTCCGTCCCGTCAAGGTATAGGGTGTTCGACAAATGGGAGGGGCAGAGATGCCTCTTCAGGATGTGGCAGCGACTTGAGAGGCTTTCGTTTCTCAAGATGCGTATGATATCGGAAACAAGCCCGTTCGGATCAGACGAGGAGCCAAAGTGCGAGATACTCGTCGAGCCTGACGATATCTTCGGCAAAGGAGGAAGGAATAAGAATGTCTGACATTGACGAGGACATGGAACGCACGGTGAGAGAGGAGTCCTGAAAGTCTCATGATTACGAACGTTAGGATCGAAGAGGCCGAGCGGAGTCTGCGAAAGGACGAGGCACTGATAAGGGCGCATGTTGAGAAGATCAGGGCCATAGCTCAGTCCGGGTTCCTTGAGAAGTGGAACGGAAAGAAGGTTAGCCGGAAGGTCCTGAACGAACTGGCCAGGATGTATGGAAGCGAGGAGATAAAGTACAACGGCAAAACCCTTTTCAGGGACGCAGAAACGACATGGTCGTACTGCTCGGTGCCGGGGTACGGAACTCCTGTTCCGCAGGTCAAGGTGTTTGTCTGCGAAGGGTGGTCCTATTTCGACATACCCCTTATAGGGGAGATCGATGGATCCGGGCGCATATACATCATGTCCGAGGAGAAGACTAGGGAGGTGTGGGACAGGATCATCGAGCGTAGGATCGAGTTAGCGGACAGGGAGGCGGAGGCTTCGAAGTTGGTGAGGTCAGCCGCTGCCGGATACAACCGGATCGAACGGCTCGCAGTCTCACTCGCAGACAAGCTCGATGCTAAAGACCTGAAGGCGAAAGTGCTGTGCGCTTTCGGAGGAGAGATCTGCGACAGGATCATCGCCTTCACGCGGAAAGAGAAAGGGGTCGTCTGATGGATAGTTTGCCGTTGAGCATGCATGTCGACGGGACGGACAGTGATATGTCGCGAGAAAATAAGCCGTTTTTTTGGATGTTCGATCTTCCGGAATTCATCATCAAGCACTCAGACGTTTACGGAAGAATCCCGGCGATGAAGATCCTGCGAAAGCTGTCTAAATACGCCATCACGAAGAACGATCCTGAGCTTAACGCTATTATGCTCATGCTTCACCTGTATGAGTTGGGTGAAAGCAAGGATGCGGAAAAAGGGACTGATGCCTATGAAAAGGCTATGAGGTCAGCGATCGAGGACTCACTGAAACTGGCAAAGGAAAAGAGAAAACAGGAGGAGAAGTATGAGGGAAGAGAACAGTAAAGAACTGGATAGGATCGAAGGGTATCTCAAGTCATCGTGCAACAGCACGACGACTAAAAAGGCCATGCGGGTCATCATGGAGTTCAGGAGCGTGGACGAGTTTCTGGCCTCCGGGGAGTCGGACTGGGCCGTCAAGTACAAGAAGGCCCGCCCAGAATCCAAGGTTGACCTAGGTAAGGTCACCGCGGCCGCACTGAATGGCGCGATCTCCTATGTCAAGGAGGTCCGCCGACTTGAGAAGGTGGAGGAAGCGAATCGTCGGAAGGAAGAGGAGCTGGCCCGCATCGAGGCGCAGCGCGCCGAACAGGAGAGAAAGGCAAAGGATGAGCGAGAGAACCCTAAGTTCACGATATCTGAGCTTACGGCGATCACATCCTTCATGACCCTTTGCGACATCGAGGCGATCGACCTGAAGGGCCTCAGGCAGTTCCTATCCCTGTGCAACGCGAAGATCAACGTCTCGAACGGAAACGGATGAGTGTAGACATGGCATATACTGGAGATGACTGGCCGAACCAGTTTATCCTGATCAAGCTTTGGGAGCAGATGGAGGGCCTGGGTTTCCTCAGGCTCCCCGAAAACCCATTCAAGACCAGTGTCCCTTCGGAGAGTATATGCGTGATTGATTTCGCGAGTCGCTTCTCAGAGCTAAGAAAGCTCGCAAGGAAACATGCGGCAGATGTCAAAAAGTGGAAGGCGTGGAAGGAGAGCAGGGATGAGCGAGATTAGCGAGATGAAAGAAAGGATGCTCGAGGAGAAGAATAAGGAGAAATCCGTGTATATTCTCTTCGAGCGCTACAAGGACGACGACAATGAGGTGGTCGGCGTGTACGACTCGGCAAAGGCAATGGCTGCCGGGCTTGCAGAGAACTTGGCGATCACGTGCAATGCGCTTAATGACGAAGATTCGGAGAATATCACTGAGCTGGTCGCGTCCATGACCGCCATGTTGATCGATCCGAACTGCGAGGATGAGTGCAGGTACCGCAACAGCGTGTACACTTATGGGATATGGCCAGTCCATACGGCAAAGAAAGCAAGAGAGGAAGAAGGAGAATAGGATGGAAGTTTTTCTGATTGAGGTTACAGAGATCGGGGGCGTGGAAGGCAACCCGTCCAATGAACGCAGGGCCGTTTACAGGGAATACCTGTTCGACGGAGATAAGAAACCGATCATTGAGTACAACGACTACTGGGCCTATGGCGACGGGTCGCTCACGCTTATGTCCGTAGAAGGCACGCCAATAGTAACCGTCAGGTCAATGTTTATCGAAAACGCAAAAGGGATTGGAATCGAAGGTGAAACACTACGGAAGCTGTTCGACGGGCTGAAAAAGCCGGGTGACTGGGCCCGCAAGGAGCTTCACGGAAAAAACGAAACCGTTGTTACTCTGACATGGCTCAAAGCCGCTCCGGAAATCAGCGTCTGGGATACCTGGGATAAGTCCGACCTTAACCCAGAACAGGGGAATAAGATCAGGATATACGGTAGAAAGCTCTTCCCGGACGGAGGGACGATGTATGGGAAAGACCCAAAGCGCGTTACATCCGTTCTCTTGCCGAAGCTCGAAGACGTTCTCAGCAAGGCGTGGGAATCTTTGATCCGTGCTGAAACAGGGAAAAACGTACGGGTAAAGGTGGACGATCATAACGTATGCTCCGATGCATTGATAGTTCAGATCCGGATCGAAGCGGATTCGGAATCCGATTTCCATTTCGCCCTCAGCGCCTTGGGCGTCTACGACCCGATGTCGGTCGACCCGGACATCACGTACGGGGAAGACGATAAGGAAACGAGATTCGTCGGCACCGTGCGTCTATGCGAGCGGTGGATCTGATGACGTGCCAGGTCGGAAGGCTTGGTCAATCTGGAGAAACAAGGAGGGAAAATGAGAGTAGTCAGAAACTTTTACCGAACCGACGCCTGCGGGCGCAGTGTCGGCCCGTACAGGACAATCGTACTCACTCAGGAGGAGTGGAACGAGAAGGCAAAGGATCTCAAGGTGGAGGAGCCGTACACCGAGTCAATCTACCAGTACGGGTGTGGATGGGGCGACACCAAGTACGAGAAGGCGATGCTGGACACCAAGTGCCAGGGGTGGACCACATACCTCCTGGAGGGGCATGAGAAGCCGCTGTCCACCAAGGTCACCGTGACTATGAACGAATACAATTCATGATGTGCGGATACGCATAGGAGGTAAGGATGGGAAGGTCGATGAGGCGGCGCCGAGATGGCCCGGTTAAGAGGAAAGCAGCAAAAAAGAAGGAACCGAGGAAGACTGGCGAGTGCGCACAGGAGAAAGAACGCGTAGGCGTTCCGGAAAGCGAGCGTTACGGCGATTGCTTCAACTGCGCGCACTGGCGACGTGAACTGGGAATCTGCGCGGTGACGCGCATATCGCTCAAATATCCGATCGAGGGATGTGTTGGAAAGTGGGTTTTGGTATGACGAATGAGTATTCAAACAGGTTCAATGATCTCTTGCGGTCTACTAACCGCGAGGGTGTGGTTCAGGTTATCGGGTGTCTTGAAAGCCTTGGGTTCTTCAAGGCGCCTGCGTCGGCGAGGCATCATCTCGCCGTTGAGGGAGGTCTCGTGAGGCACTCCCTCAATGTGTACTCCCAGTCCGAAGCGATCAGGGAGGCACAGATCAGGCTCGACGGATCGCTCGAACAAGAGCTTCCGATGGACAGCGTCATCATCGCGTCTCTCCTGCATGACGTGTGCAAGGCTGATATCTACCGCAAGGTGGAGCGGTTCAGGAAGGATGAAAACGGCAAGTGGGAGAAGTACTGGACTTATGACGCGGACTATTCGGATTACCCGCTGGGGCACGGTGAGAAGTCCGTCGTTCGGCTCCTCCGGATGGGGCTCGTCATGACGGAGCAGGAGATCGCCGCGATCAGGTGGCACATGGCCGGATGGGAGCTACCGGACAGCATGGAGTCCAAGGGGAACTTCTCCGCCGCATGTATGAAGTATCCGCTCCTGTCAGTCATCGTCGCAGCTGACGAACTCGCGACGAGGATCACGGAGGTCCGGGATGGAAAGTAGCGTGTCCGGCGTAATGTCTTCGGCGGAAACGGAGGATACGAAATACGCTCTAACGGCGACTCGTTCCTCCAAGTGTGTCAGAAAGGGGTATAAACCATGAAGGGAATCACAGCTTACAGCGTCGTGTCATTCGATTATTCGCCCGGCTATCCTTTTGATACGAGCTGCATAGGGACGTTCCTGTCAGTCGGGAAAGCGATCACGGAGTGCGCGGATTACATCATCGATCGGCTTGATGTCAGGGACGACATCAGGATGGCGCTATACTATGACGAGAATCACAAAGGCCTCCGTGAAATCCTTGAGATGGCGGCAGAAAGGGCCGGAGCCGAGAATCCGGAAGAGACCGTAAGGTCGCTGTTTGTATACAGTCCTTCGGATGCCGATTCCAAAGGCAATGCGTCCGGAGCTGAGCTCGAACCGTTAATTTTCCCACGCTATAGCGTTCCGTGGGAAATGAACGATGTCACGCTTTACGTAAGGTCCGCGCTCAAAAAGTATATCATTAGAGAGCTGTCTGATCAGTTCGTGTATATTGCCAGGAAAGGCGATAACGTTTTCAGGTTCGAGATATTCGAGAACGAAATCGAGGGGACCGCGACGTTATGGACATGCGTCACATCCGGGAGTTCGGACAGCGGCGACGAGGAGTTCGAACAGAAGTTCCCTAAGCTGCATCTGACGAAGGAAAGCGCAGTTAAAAACGCGCTTGACGACCTGGGAGACCTGCTTGTCCTGTGCGGCTCTGATGAGCGTCGCAGGTCAGATGTGATAAGGTCCGCCAGGGAGAACCTTTCAAAGTTCGGATGGTTCCGATATCACATCGACGACAAAAAGGTTCGCAGGTGGGACATCTGGCGCACTCCCATAAAGATGGGTGGCTGAAATGGAAAAGAATGGTCAGGAGTTCCGGAGGTAGAAGAAGATGATGGAAAAGAATCGGTTTGTTTTGGATAAGGAGAATCGTAGGCAGGAGGCCCTCCGAATCATCCGAGAGGGAGGGAAAAGGCTGTTCAGGGCCGCCGTCGCAGAGGCCATGCGATCAGGAGGCGCACAGATCGCCATTGCAAACAGCACGCGGAACAAAAGGCTGAAGACCGTCAGGGAACTGAAGGGAAGGAAGCGAATAGGATTGAGCCGTGCGGAACGTCTGTTCAAGGACACGCTTGTTCTGCTTTGCAGAGGAAGGCCTGACAAGGAAAGGTTCCATATCGGGAAAGATTCAGACGTCTCCTCGACGGCCGCGAAGAGACTTGAGGTAAAAGTAAAGAGTGATGTCTCAGCGGGGCTGCGCGGTATCGGGTTCACACCCGGAAGAGGTGACTCTGTCGTGAAATACAAGGACGGCATAAGCGATGTGGAGTGCCACGTCGAGAGGAAGGAGTTAGGCACATACAGCAGAAGGTGCACATACCTGATGTACGAGTACACGTGCTTTGTCAACCTTCCGAAGCGTGCCACATGCTACAGACAGATCGACGGCATCCCTACATTACTCGACAGGAGAAGGGAAAAGAGCGTAGGCTCTTTCTACGTAGCCCCAGGATGGATGTTGTATAAAGGCCGCGGATACTACGTCCGTTCGGAAAAGACGTTCGCCGCCGGCACAACGGCTTCATTCTCAGGAGGAGTGACAGCTCACGGAAGGTCGGTCAAGTCGGCAATTAACGCCCTCGTGAGAAAGATGAAGCAATCGGAAGTCTCGTATGGCGTCATCTATCCCGATACGGTCATGACTGCGTCTCTGTACCAGAGGCTCACAGGAGCCTGCCGGCAGGGAACGGACGCATGGCTCAATGCGCATGGATTCAAGCGGAGCGACAGGATGAAGGCGTCGGAGCTCGCGAAGATCCTTGACAAAAGCGACTACGGCAGCCACGAGTTCCGTAGGCTTCTTGAAAAAGGGGAACGTCTTCAATGCCAACGATCGAATGCATAGGTGTGGGATACTATCGATTGGGTGATTCAAACGCCAATGGAGATTCTTAAGTCTGAAGATGGGGCGGTTCAGGTCAATGTAATCATTGAAAAGGAAACAGCATGGCTCACGCAGGCGGCGATGGCCAAGCTTTTCGGCGTCGGTACGCAGGCGGTCACTAAACATCTGAAAAACATCTATTCGGCAGGGGAATTGCAAGAAAGCGCAACTTGTTCCAAAATGGAACAAGTTCGAGAAGAAGGTGGCCGCATCGTCCGACGGAAAATCGACTTTTACAATCTCGACGCCATCATTGCCGTTGGTTATCGGGTCAATTCGGCTCGGGCGACGCAGTTCAGGATTCTATGATGTATAGCGTTAATATGGTCGTCGAAGGAAGGATCGAAATCAGTGTAGACGCGGAAAGCGTTGACGAAGCGTTCGAGAAGGCGCAGGAAGAGTTCGGGAATGCGGACCTGTCGAACATGCTTGTCGTCGGTTCGTATCCAGACTGCGCATATGATGAGGAGGGTAACAATGTCGGGTCATACAGATGATATTGGTTGGGCAGTTCTCCAGTCAGAGTGGTATGAAGGGGAGTCGCCGGAGGAATGCGTGTGGGCTGCCTTCACCTTGTTCGACACAAAGGATCAGGCTATCTCGTTCATCGAAAACGTCATCAGGAAGGAGTGGCTCGAAAACGTCGTCGTGCGCGACGAAAGCGGAGCGGAGTTGGTCGGTAACCTAGCCGACTTCAAGGGGTTCGCCGATGGGGACACCGAGGGGTGCCTCGACGTCTATTACTCGCCAAACGGAGACGAGGCCTGGTTCGTAAGGGGTGGTAAAGCGTTTAGGATCAGCGCGGTAAAGGTTAGGGGAAAAGGGATAAGGGTGTCGATATGATCAAGAGAGAGATGGATGACGGAAGGGTTTTGGATTTGTCCATGGACCTCGTTAGTGGAGGCGTGATGGTTTCCATGGTCTGCAGATATCCCGAAGGGAAAGGTAAGGAGGATGAGAGGGAGTCCTTCGTGATGAGCCCGTCCGAGGTGTCTGAGCTTATCGAAGGCCTTTCATCTGGAAGAGCCGTGATACGGGCGCTTGACGGAAGGTGCCTTGCGTTCTGCGGACTGGGTGTGTACTCGTTGATCTCCATAGCGACAGAGGGCGAGTCCGGACTCGTCCCGATCATTTCTTTCCCGCTCAGGGAGCACGAGGTTCGGTTCGTAAAGATAGCGCTTGAGAACATGGCTGATTTGCTCATGTCGGCCGATAGGTGGAGCGGCGACCCGGACAAGTGGTAACGAGAAAGGAACGGTATGATCAGAAAGGTTGTAGACGGCGCGTTGTTCGAGCTTTATTTAGAGAAGTGTACGTTTGGAGTGTGCATATCGATGCGGCGCTCAGACTCTGAGACGGATACCGTGGCGTACATGAACCTGAACCCGTGCGAGGCTCTCCAGCTCGAGGAGAGCTTCAGAAAGGGCGGAGGGACGGTGTCAAAGGGCGACTTCTCGATCGTGTATGTGTCGGAAGCCAAGTGGGACCCCGCTTCCAAGCCGCGCCTCAGGATCGAGAGAAAAATCGGTTCCAGGGTCTTTGGCTCGGTTACGATGAAGATGGAGGAGCGAGAGATAGCCTGCATAAGGAACTTCATCACGTCTATGCCGGAACATCTCCTTGGATTCGGAACATGGTGCGAGTCGGGGAAAGACGTCTGTATGGTAGAGGACAGGAGACGATGAATGAAGAAGAGGGATAAGATCGTCATCGGAGCGGACGGCCCGCCAGTGTTCTCTCCGGAGGTCATGAGGGAAGAGGTGTCGAAGGCGCTGAGGGTATCCCAGTATGAGGAGGACACAGGACGCCTTCACACGAACTGCGACATACGCGAGGGGATTATGTGGTCGCGAAGGAAGGTCATCTCCCTGTGCGACCGTTACTCCAAAAAGAAAAAGGAGGAAGTGATGGGAAAGAGCGAGAAGAGGAAGGCTATCGAGCGTGCGAAGGCCGAGGAGAGGCGCCCTGTTAAGATAGGGCGAACGAGCGTGATGAACGCGGTGGGATTCTTCTGGTTTGACTATAGCAAGATCTTGGTTGCGAAGGACATGGACGATGTTGGCCTTTTCAAGGGTTATGGTAAAAAGCTGCGGCCGATGGATGAGATCGAGCGTGTTTTCCGCGATAGCTCTTTCCTTAGGTCAATCAGCTGGTGCGGAGGCGGTGTGATCGTTCGACAGGGAGCGAGGCAGGTCACTTTCGACTACGGGACTGACAAGGTCGTCCTACATCTTGGGTGAGTATGAAAAGGGATGTCATATGGTTCTGCATGAATTGATGGATATCGCCTACGACGAGATATGGTTCAAGATCGTCGAGAAGGACGGCAAGTGGCACAGGATCTGGAACGCAGACTACATCGGCGGTGACGAGGAGTCCATTTCAGAGATTAGGGATCTCCTGAACAAGGAGTTTGATGAGTTCGACGTTAAGATCGAGGATGATCCGGACAGTCCGGACTGCGACATCCCTGTCGTCAGCGTATACATGGTATAGGGATGGACATGGGAGAAGAGGATGCGTATGGCGAAGAATGGTGACGACGTAGTCGGAGATTTCTACGTGAAGGAGATAGACTCATTCATAGCAAGGGAGCGAAGGTGTATCAAAAGGAACTTGCTCAAGATAGACCATCTCCTGTACTGCGTTAAGGCGTCGAGGAAGGCGATCGCCTTTTGGATGGAGTGCCGGGCGAGGGCGTCCGGGAAAGGGATTTCGGATAAGAAAGTGAAGAAAGGGGTAACGAATGGGAAGAAAAGGTAGGAGCATAAAGTTGTCTAAAAAGTATGGAGTCAACCCATCAGTTCTTAAGTGCTTCTGGTGCGGGAAACCCATGGGAGTGGCGCTTATGGGAAGGATTAAGGGCGACCTGGAGGCGCCCCACGAAATTACAGGGGGTCTAGACGCGTGCGATGAGTGCAAAGAGAAGTTCAAGAAAGGCGTCCTTATCGTTGAGGTGAACGAAGACGGATCCAGATACGGGAACCAGGATAGGTTCGCAATCCGTGACGCGGAAGGGAACAAGGTGTTCCCTACCGGGAGGTTTGCGGTTCTTAGGCATGACGTTATCAGAGACGGGAATCCTGGAGATGTGAAGCTGGCCGACAGAGAGACGATGGATTACATCTTCAGTCTGTTTCCGAATGATGGCGGTAAAGCGCAACACCAAGCGGATGATTAGCCTTTACATGTCTGTTCATACATCGGAGGAAAGGATGTCTCATGAAGCATAAGAAGAGGACCGTTCACGTCTTCTCGCATAAGGACGACGAAGGCAAAGAAGTCCAGATATACAAAGTCAGGGCTGCGATCACGCTCTCTCACTATCTCTTCGTAGAGGCTAGAAGTCCATACGATGCGGAACGAATCGTCGACGAAGAGATACGGGAAGTCGATAGGTTCAAAGGAGGGTATGACTGGTACGGACTAGCGACCAATTTTCACGTCACCTATGAGGTCGAGGAGTCCGAAGAGTTCGAGAGGTTGGAGGACAGCCAGAAATGAAGATCGATACGGACGAGTTCTTCGTCATAAGCAGCGTCCCGGGCACGTACTGGCGTACGTTCGAGGACGGCGCTGTCGTCGATTGCTGGGGAGACCCTCAGACTGCTGACCGTTTCGACACGGTCGAAGAGGCCGGTGAATATATCGCCGAAGGAGATGATTGCGGAGCCCGGGTCAAGAGGGTAAGGGTTAAGGTGAAGGTCACGAACGCCAGAAAGAGGAGAGCGTCAAGAAAGGGGAAGTGATGGGAGACAACTACAGCGTATGCCTTGACATTAAGTTCAGGGAAGGGAAGCGCGATGAGGCGAGGGATTCCCTGCGGAAATGGATGGAGAAAAAGGAATCCAGGTACGGACCGAAAGGCAGTTTCGGAAATGTCTGCTGGTGCCGGGAAGAGTGCCGCAAGAACGGTATCGACACCGACACGCTTGAGGGCATGATAAAGTGCATACTCGCCTTTCACCAGGGTTCGTGCAGGTACGATAACGAATGCGACGGAGGATGGGAGACATACCGGAGCGAATTCAGGGGATCATACAGCTGGAGCTCAGTCATGGAAGACGCGATGTCCGAACTGGCGCCATATCTTGAGGACGGGTCAAGTATGTCCGTCGGAAGGGACGATGGTTATGACGAGTATCTTGTCGAATCCGAAAAGTACGAAGACGGCACGAGGCGCTCTATGCTGAGCGTTACGACTAGAAGGCGTATATGGGAGGGAGAATGATGAACGGTGTTGATGTGTTTGCGGTGAGCGTTATTGTGTGGAGTTTCTCGGTAGCGATCGGATATGCGATCGGCTCTGTGTGCAGGAAACGGAAGGAGACGACCCTCTCCGATAAGCTTTCGGAGTGGGTGCCGAACGATTCCAAGGAGGAAAAATGAGCTCAGGCAAGAAAAAGAACAAGGGTATACCGCGCGATAGAATAAGAAACATACACATCGAGAGGAGGTGCGGCGGTTCGTCATGGAATATAACCGTTTTTGTCAATATCAGGATTGGAGACCAATTGGTCTATCCGGATATAATCGCTGACGCGGAGGAGATCATCCGCCAGGCCAAGAACCTGGGGAAAGGATGGCATGCGTCCCACGCAAACATCATGATGTGGTCAGGCGACGATGACTACTCGCCGAACTATCTTGGGATAGGTTCCCCTCATGAGATGAGGGTGACTCTGGACATGGATAAGAAGAATGGAGTAGGAGGGTATGAAGAGAGGGATGATTCCGAATACGGAGAAGAATGAAGGCGGGCCGGACGGTTGCGTGTGGACTGACAAGGTCAAGAGGGCTTTCAAGAAGAACATGCCGACAGTGTGCGCGGACGGATATGTCCCATGCAACCGTTACAGGTACGAGGGGCGATATCTGTTCTACCGTCCCGGAATAGGCGTTGTCTCAATCGGATTCGTTAATGATCACGACGGGTCTCTCGGTTGTGACGTTTACGGGAACCGTGCCGACGGTGCGGTTTCCGTAATAACGTTAAGCGGAAGGACGCTGCGCGTAAATGACACAGGCCTTTCAAACGGCGTTTCGCTGTCATCGAGTGGCACGTCCCGTTATCTTCTTCCGTTCTCAAAGAAGGTGTTCGCCTCGGGCGACCTGAGGAGCTTCGTGATGCCAGCCCTTGCTCTTGCGGGATGGCCTTCGGACTTTAAGAAGAGGTACTATCTTCTCGGTTCCGATGGTGAGGTCTGGGACTGTGTCGCTCCGGTCAGGAGGAGGAAACAAGAATGATCGTTGGATTTGATCCATGCGGTAAGAGGGTTTTCGTAAGACAGAACGGTCATGCATCCGAGTGTTCGGCCATGGGAAAAGTCTGGGTTGTCAGCGAGTTGTTCAGACTGACGTGCTATGGAGCTGAATCAATTCCAGGACATCTGAACGCAACGGCTGTCGTGCTGGATGACAGGAAGTCCTGCGAAAGGATGCTCAGGCAGATGGTAACAAACAGAGTCCGCGAGAACTATTATGGCATGAGCTACTCCGATAGCGACATCAGGACTGAGGTCCGGAAGACGCTGTCAAGACCGGAGAGTTCCAGCGTCGGCGTGAGGATGTACAGGTACACCGGTTCTGACAGGGAGATTGTCTGGACCGTCTACAAGACGGAGGTGCTAAGTGTCAATGGACAGAAAGGTTAAGGACATCGGTGAAATGACGGAAGGCCAGCTCCTGCGGGAGCTGGTCGACCGTTTTATCAGGTATGATCGGGCGCGCGACAGGTATGTCGATTTCCTTCAGCGCCGCCTCATGAACGCGGGCGTCGAGTTTGATGAAGGGAACTACGATAAACTGCACACGGAGCAGGACGAGCGGTTCTGCCTGTGCCGTGAGATCGTGAGGCTGGTCAAGAACGACCCCAACGCCATGTTGTGCTAGGGTTAAAAGGGTGGAATTAGGGATGAAGGCTTATAAAGGTTTCAATAAGGATATGACCTGCCGCGGCTTCCAGTACGAGGAAGGCGGGTCGTACGAGACGGACCTGGCTGAAATTTGTGAATGCGGGTTCCACGCATGTGAGAACCCGTTGGACTGTTTTTTCTACTACCAACCGGGCGAATCCGTTTATCACGAGGTCGAGCTTGACGGCGAAATCGTCAGCGAAAAAGGAGGGACGAAGGTAGCATCGACCAGAATCAAAATCGGCCCCAGGATGACTATGGCTGACATGGTCAAGGCTGGAACCAGCTTTGTGTTAAATAAAGCAAATGCTTCTCCTGTAGGCCATGAACACGTCGCGACTTCGGGAGCCTTAGCACACGCCGCGACATCCGGAGACTTCGCATACGCCGCGACTTCCGGTGTCTGCGCAAACGCCGCGACTTCGGGAGAAGGCTCAAACGCCGCGACTGCTGGAGGCAGCGCACACGCCGCGACATCCGGAGCCTTCGCACACGCCGCGACATCCGGAGCCTTCGCACACGCCGCGACATCCGGAGCCTTCGCACACGCCGCGACTTCGGGAGATGGCTCAAACGCCGCGACTGCTGGAGGCAGCGCAGGCGCCGCTACTTCTGGACACAACGCAAACGCAGCGACTTCGGGTGACAGAGCGCACGCCGCGACTTCAGGAGACGAGTCGAACGCAACGACTTCCGGGGTCGAATCACATGCATCGGCTTCTGGAGACTTATCAAACGCAGCGGCTACCGGAGACTTATCAAACGCAGAGGTAAAAGGTAAGAACGCCATAGCTGCCGTCCTGGGCGCCAACTGCATGGCGCGCGGTGCGATAGGATGCTGGCTTGTGCTGACCGAGCGCGATGTCGAACATAACGTCCTCGGAGTTAAGGCGATACGGATCGACGGGTCTGAGTACAAGCCCGACACGTGGTATGCTCTGCGTGACGGGAAAATCGTTAGGGTGGAGGATTGGGATGAAGGCCTATAAGGGTTTCAATAAGGATATGACCTGCCGCGGATTCCAGTACGAGGAGGGCAAGTCATACGAGACGGACAGAGCCAGTTGTTGTAGAGAGGGTTTTCATGCTTGCGAAAACCCGCTTGATTGCCTGTATTATTATTGTCTGTACGACGAGTCGGTGTATCATGAAGTTGAGATGGGAGGCGACATCGACCATAATGGTGGAGATTCGAAGATTGCAGCGACGAAGATCACTATCGGAGCGCGGCTGACATTCGCCGGGCTGGTCAAGGCCGCTATCGACTACACGATTGCGCGGGTCAAGCCAGAGGCGAAAGCTTATGAAGATCATGGTTTCGCAAGCGTAAATGGCGTCCGCTCCGCAGCAAGCGCAACAGGCCATCACTCCGTTGCAAGCGCAACAGGCCATCACTCCGTTGCAAGCGCAACAGGCCATCACTCCGTTGCAAGCGCAACGGGCAGGTGCTCCGCCGCAAGCGCAATGTGCCACTACTCTGCCGCAAGCGTAACGGGCGAGTGCTCCGCCGCAAGCACAACTGACTATAATTCCGTCGCAAGCGCAGCTGGCGACTGCTCCGCCGCAAGCGTAACGGGCGACTACTCCGTCGCAAGCGCAACGGGCGTCCGCTCCGCCGCAAGCGCAACAGGCTACAACTCCGAAGCAAGCGCAGAAAACGAAACCGCTATTGCCGTCGCATGGGGCGTCCACGGCAAGGCCAGGGGCGTGAAAGGTTCTCATATCGTCCTCGCTGACTGGCGAAATGATGTGCCCAACTACAACTGGTATCTTTGCGGTGCGAAGATGGTGTGCATCGACGGCGAAAAGTACAAGGCAGACACGTGGTACACAATGAAATGCGGCAAAATCGTTGAGGCGGAGGGCTAGGATGGAAAAGCTATAGGGAATGAGGAAGGAGGCGTTGAATGAAAGACTGGAAAGAGACCTGCATCAAATGCGCTGATGGCGAGATCGAGCCGACATACTGCGAATACTACGGTGAGCCGAACGGATGCAACTCACCGACGTATCAAGAACATCCGCCCGTTTGCAACGCCGCGGCGATGCGCGAGGCGCTGTCTTGGATTCTTGATAAAATCGCAGAATTGAGAGAGAGGAATCCAAATGTCGTGCCGTGCGTGCGAGACGCGATTGACTGGATCGAGAACTGGGCGTCTTACGCCCTCTCCAAACCGTCGAGGAACTGCGACAAGTTTGCGACATGGAAAGAGGCAAGCAGTGCTTTTGAGGATGCTCACAGAGAAAGGGTTGGGTTCCTGAATCTTTATGTTGATGTGCTGAAGTGGCTTTTTGCCACAGAGGATAAAGAAGGAGCGGAATGAAGATCATCGACGTGGAAGGAATCGGCAGGGGGCGCATTCGTATCATACGCGCCTGCAGGGATTGCCGCACGGCTGTCAGCGACATGGGGAAGGATCCGAGGTTTTGCCCTAGGTGCGGGAGAAAATTCGTCAACCGCCCAGAGCGGGAAGAATCCGAAAAGATCGCGAGAGTGGTCGAGGAGTATTACAGGAATAAAGAAGGAGACAAGGAATGAAGATGTTTGAGAAGCTGAGGGTTGGGACGTGCTTAAAACGCCCGACGGACGATGAAATTAAGCGTGCGAGGAAAGTGTACGACCGCTTCGAGGCGTGTCTCAAGGACCGCTACGGAGACGACTACAAAGAGGACCGCGAATATGTGCCCTTCGAAATATTTCTGCTGGAAGACGTGGACCTCCGCCGACTCGATGCGTTCGAGTGGGAAAAGGACGTGCTCGTCCGCACGAAAGATGGGAAGATCGGAATGACAAACGGATGGACCCTTGTCGGATGCAATCACCACCACTGGAATGTCGCGGTCTTGCTTGCGACCGGCGAATCGAGTCTGGAAGCGGACGAGATTGTGAAATCCGACGTCCCGCCTGAGGTGCTTGAGTACGTGAAGTCCACGCTACAGGACAGGGTGCACGGAAAGGCGGACGAAGCGTTCGGGGGTGGACAAGACGGAGAAGTTCTACAATGATCAAGAAAAAAGTGCTGGCGCTTGACGAGCGCGACTCCAGCAAGGCGTCAACGCACGTCATCATCGACTGGGACCGCGACGGCCCAAACCCGCTCATCGATTACGACCAGGTGTTCCTGCTTCACTCGAACATCCCGAGGGAGTTCTGCGGCAACGAGCGGCGGAAGGATTACGTCAGCCCGCTCGTCGAAATCGAGGACGAGGACGGCTATGGGACGGGAGAGTATGGATTCCGCGAAGGCGTCGTCGCGTTCCCGGTCTCCGCGTACATCCACTCCGGGATCGCGCTCAGCATGGGGTCGATACGGGAGTTCCCGTGCGATCCCGGCGGCTGGGACACTACCAGGAACGCGGCGTATATGTGGACTGACAGGGAGCGCTTCGAGAAGATGTGCGGACCCTGGATGGAGCTATACGACGAGGAAACGAAGTCCAGACGAGAGGCCAAGGACGAAACGGAGTTCAGGCGGTATCTGTGGAAATTGGCGGAAGGCGAGCTCGAGCTGTTCCAGAAGTATCTGGACGGCGAGTGCTTCTGGTATCGCGAAGAGACTCGCGTCCCGTTCAAGCGGGTCTATCCCGACGGGCGGGAGTTCGACGACTGCGACTGGGAGGACGGCGACTCGTGCGGCGGGTACTACGTTGACTCCGTCGACGACATCGGCTTCTCGAAAAACGAGGACACGGACGTGTTCGACGCCACGGGGCGTTTCGTCGGGGACGAGTGGACGATACCCGAGCTGGTGATCGTGCACCCAGAGACGAAGCTGTACCTATGCCGCGAGTCAGACGTCATAAACGGCAGAAAGGTTCGCGCCTCATGGACGCAGGACCTCTCCGAGGCCAAGGTGTACCGTCACTGGAACAGCGCCTACAACGCGTTCGTCGGGGACGGCGAGCGGCTCTGGGACGTGTTCAGCCACGACACCATACGCAGCGAAAACATCATCAGGGACAAGGACGAACTGAAATGAAACTTACAGTGAGGACGGAGGTCAGATGAGAGTGTGGGTTCTGGAAAAGATCTGGCTCAACCAGTACGGTTACGTACGGTCGGCCTGCTACACGTTCCTGCATGGGGACCATGCCCATTCCGCGATGGTGGACGACTTCAAGGAAGAGTATATCGAGCGGGACCTGCACTCGCCGCCGGACGAAAACACGACGCCGTTCGACACGGACGACGACGCCATACTGGTTCTCCCGGACGGCGGGTGCATTGTCTGGAGCGTTCACGAAACCGAAACCGAAGTGAAACAAGGAGAAGACAATGCAGAAGATTGATCTGGATATTCCGGCGAACACCGAATCGGTAACGCCGAACCTAAAGAAAGAGGGCAGACTCACGCTGCGAAGCGTCTTGCCCGCTATTCATTCGCCTGTCATGCTCTGCGTGAACTACGAGTCTTACGTGACGACGAGTATCCGGGCTAAGAGCGGGAGCGACCTGCTCAAAAAGCTTGAGCGCTCGCGCATCCTCGAGCGCTCGCGCATCCTCGAGGGCGAAGCTATCCTGAACCTCGCGCCAGAAATCAGCATCATCGTGCTGAACGGATCGATCGTCCTTCAGCTATGTGTGACGCCGCCGAAGGTGGACTGCCGCTCTCGCGGAAGGAACGTGCAGGAAACAGAAGTAAGATGAGGAGAAGACAATGCAGAAGATCGATCTGGACATACCGGCTAACACCGAGTCGGTGACGCTTAACCTAAAGAAAGAGGGCAGACTCACGCTACGAAGCGTCTTGCCCGCTATTTGCTCGCCTGTCATGCTTTGCGTGAACGACAATTCTTACGTGACGACGAGCATCCGGGCGAAGCTCGGGAGCGAACTGCACCAAAAACTCAAGCGCTCGCGCATTCTCGACGGCGAAGCTCTACTGAATCTTACGCCGGAAATTCGCGTCATCGAACCGACGCCCGTTCTGACGAACGGATCGATCGTCCTAAACGGAGAATCCGTCATTCAGCTGTGTGTAACACTGCCGAAGCCGGTACTCGGTTGAGCTTCGGGTCAAAGTGAACCCGGAGAAATCCACCGTGGTGTGGGAGAACCATTGTTCACTATAAGGAAAGGACGTGGGTATGAAGATAACGTTTGTACAGAACGCCAAAGAGATGACGGAGTCCGAACGGGTTATCCGTGCCGGATGCCTGCTTCGTAAGCCGAAAATCGGAGTGTGGATCCTGCCGCCAAACCTGTCGGTCAATGGCAAGTTCGAAGTCGTGGACTCATCAACGGGGAAGGACGTGTTCATCGAATCATTCGACACGATCGACGGAGCGCTTCTCTACGCGCTCGGTGTCAGGTGTGACGACAACCCGATAAGGGACTGGGACAGGGTCGGCGCGCTCAAAGACTGGGGAAATTTCGTATAAGAAATACGCGTCGACGACAAAGACGAAAGTGATACTGAGGGAAATGAGGTATCGCCATGAGCAGATACATTACGCTTGGCACCGACGAACAAGGACATCTGAAGAGATACGAAGTTGAGGTAAGGTGGACCGTCAAGAAGGTCTACGACGTTGACGCCTGGAGTAAGAAGGAGGCCGCGCAGAAAATACGCGGCCTCGTTGACTCGGGTGAAGTGTGCGTGTGGACTGACGGGTTCGAGGCGAGCGACGACGACGGCGAGCCCCGCATTTCCGTCCGGCCATCACCCGTCCACCAGACGATCGCTTCCGAGCCTGTAATCCCCCTGCCGTGCCCAAGGTGCGGCGAGGACGGGGCAAGGATCGTGCATCCGACGTATGACGGCGGCTCTTATGTGCGCTGCCAGAAGTGTCGCTATAGTCCGCAGACCGAAACCTGGGCAATTACGGATCAAGAGGCTGTGGCGAGGTGGAACAAGCTTCAAACCTGAACACCACCTATGAGGTGGATGAAGCGGAATAGGAAAAGGAGAAGGATATGGCGTTCGAATACACGGTGACGCTTACGAAACTGTTGGAGAAACTAGTTGAGGTCGAGGCGGGATCCACGGAAGAGGCCGAGGATAAGGCGTTAAAGATCGCCAACGCCGCGCCGCTCTGCGACTGGGACGACCTTGACATCCAGGTCGAGGACGACACGGTGGTGTTCGTTCAGGACCGCAGGGGCGGCTGGGAATACCGGCCGGTCAAGTCCGTGCCCGTATCGGAGGGAGGGGAAAAAAAAGAAGACGAAGAGGATTAGTCATGTGGATGATGACAGAGAACGAGAATGACATCGAATGGGTAAAGTTCGCTAAGAGGTCCGTGTACGATGACGCGTCCCCTGAGACTAGGCCTGCTTTCAAGCTGATAGCGGACATGATGATTGCCGGAACATGGGGAAGGTTCCTTGAGGACAACGCGACGATGAACGATGAGCTTGGCTTGTGCGTTGACATGGACGGCTTATGGGACATGCTCCGCTTAGAGACAGACGATGTGGAGAGAGAATATCTGAAAAAGAGGCCTGGGAGACGTGCATGAGCGGAAAAGGGGAAAAGTATGGGATCGTCGCTTACGGGAAGTCGTTCACGTTCCATAGCAAAAAAGAATACGAAGACTACCTGATGGCCTGGATAGCAGGAACGGATGGTTCCGAGAGGGACCGTGCGGTGACGGCCCTGTCCAACCTCAGGCAGGGATACCGGTTAACGGACACGGACAGCGGAAAGAGGTTCAGATGAAGGTGCGCGTCTCATCTTAACGCGACCTTCGAGGTAGAGGAGACTGACTGATTATCAAGGAGGAAATAGACAATGAGGACGAGTGACCAAAGGTACCCGCAGTGTCGGTGCGTCCGGTTCGGGCAGTCGAGGTTCGAGCCGGTCAAGCGCATCGCGCTGGACGGGAAGATATGGTGGTGTATACTCGACCGCCACAGGAAGGAGTACGTCCAGGGGTTCAAGTTCGGGACGCGCCGGAAGGCGCTTGTCCGGCTGTCCATAGAATTTCGGAACAACAGACTCCCTTACGAACCCGACCCGGGGTTCAGCAAGCACTGGCTGTTGGGGCGAACCATGCACGAGATGGCCTATCTCGTAGATCACAGGAGATTAAAACAGGAGACCTGCGATGAGGACATGTGACCTCAAGGAAGTCACCGGAAAGGAGCTCAAGAGGTGGTGGGAGTGGCTCGTCCGCGAACAGGCGGGCTGCTGCTCCATCCACTTCGCGAGCACCGACAAGTACCGGTACTGCGTCTGCATGGGCTGGCAGTCCGGCTACGGCCCGGCGTCCGAGGAGAAATGGTGCGGCAAGAACGGCGAGCTCCGGCCCGCGTTCTGCCCGCCTGTCGACCCGAAGGAGGTGGACCAAGGCTGGCGCATCTGCTGGAAGATCGGCCGGCAGACGCACAACAACATCATGCAGTGCGACTACGACATCGACTTCGAGATGCCGTACGTCACCGAGGCGATGGCCAAGGCTGACCCGGAGCTCGAGGAGGGGCACGTCGACGACACCGACGAGTCCATCGACCTCAAGTGGGGAATGGTCTTCACGAAGGGCCGCAACGGCTACATTGATAGGATGGATCTGGGCGCCCCTGTTGGCTACCGCTCGTGGGAAGACTTCGCCAAGTTCGTGAGAAAGACTGCGCGCCGCGTCTGGCGCGACTGGAAGGACAAGGACGAATGACCAAGCGCGAAAAGTACGACGGCTACGAAGACTACCTGAAGCTGAATCTTGCCCAGCGCGCGGCGTTCGAGGACGCAGTGGCGGCGATGGTCAATGCGCTCAAGAGCGCGGGCGTGAAGTGGGACAGAAGGTCCGAGGAGCCGATGTCGGACGTGGACCAGATAACGCTCGACTTTTGCGCCAACGGTGACTTCCGCCTCCGCGACGTCGCGATATGGAGCTACGGCGGGTGCGGGGAGAGTCTGTGCTTCGAGCCGCAGCCATCGGAGGAAAACGAGGAGATCGAGAAAAACGAGTAGGGTCAATGACGATGAGGAAATACTCTCCTATAACATCGAAATGTGACAGAAACTGGAAGACGTGCGGACATTGCAAGGTCGCGTCCTATGCGCCTGGAGAGGACTATCCATGCTGTGACAAGTCCGGATTCCTGCGCGCGATACTCGGACACGACATGTGCCCAAACGCTCCGTGGCCATACGAGCCTGATGAAGAAAAGAAAGGAGAAGCGGAATGAACGTGTTGGAGAAACTGGCGGGGAGCCGCCCCGCTATACACATCAGCAGTGATGCAAAGGAACTCGAGGCAAAATGCGACGAAATGTACCAGAGGTACACAACTGCATATCGCATGCAGTACGGAGCAGGAATGCCCGCGCCAAAGATCATGTTTCTGGCGATGCCGTGGAAGTGGGTAGAGGCCCTCGAGCAGGAACCGGGGACGCTGGTGATGCTGTGGAACCAGGACGATCCCATGAATAACGCCTACGCGATCGTTGACGCGTGGGGCATCTACGGAAGCACCGTAGTCCTTCGGTGCACACGTTCCGACGGGAAGGAGTGCGTGGTCGCCTCGGACGGGTTCAGGCCGGCCGACGTTCCGAAGGGCATCATCGACATCGCGAAGAGGTCCATCCTCAAGGACAGCAAGTGCCCGCTGAAGGATGCCTGCCTGTGAAGGATGTGAAGCGGTTGATACATTGGATGCTCTGGATCCCGGGGCATGTTTACGCGTCCGACGTGTATGCGTATTCGGAGGCCGAGGCCCGTGCGTGGTACCGGGACAGGTATGGCTACAGGCGGCTCCCGAAAGGGACGCAGGTATGGAGGAAAATTGATCCATGAAAAGATGGTTCTACGTAGACATCGACCAGACGCGCCACCTGCGGGTCGCCGTGAAGGCGGAAGACGGAGAAGAGGCGGAACAGTATGTCGACGACCTCCTCGACAGGGGGTCGATCGAAATGTGCTGCGCCGTCGACAATCCGTACGGTAGAGAAACGCAGTCCGTCACACAGGCGGACCCCGAGCCGACACGGCCGCCGAAGTGCATGATGCGGTTCGACGGCTGGAATAGGCTCGATTGATGAAGCGCATGTACCGAGCTCGCCGACAAGATTGAAAAGGGCCTGGACGACTGGTCCAAGGGATGAGAGTAGTCATAATACAAGCACTCGACATTCGAGGCGGAGGAGGTATGACATGGGAATGAAGTTGGAAGTAACGTTCGCCGGCCACGTACAGCCTTGGCTGAAGGACATGCTGACAAGGAATCCGACCGGGGCGGCGAGGTTTGTCGCCGACTTCGCGGTAAGTGTTGCGGAGGAAAGGATCGAGAGTTGTGATGAAGACGAGTTCCTTGAGCGGGTGGAAACACTTTGCGCGCTCGCGAATGTCGTGTTCGTAAAGGGTGTTGCACAGTCCGTCTACAAAGGGTACATCCCCCCTGGCGAATATGCTATGGGGCTAAGGAAAACATGGCAAACACGAAAGGAGAATTAAAATGATCAAGAAGATCGGAACGACCGACATCCGCAAGAATCGGAAGTCGATGGCGACAATCTGATTGACGGGTCATTATTCAGGAGATAGGGTATGGCTAAAAACAGAGAAGACATGGAAGAGGTTAAAGGGGTTGCTGATTACATCGAGGCGAAGAAGGAGTGCGTCGAGCATCTCGCGTACGCGTACAGCATCCTCTTTGACTACGAGAGGGAGTTCGAGGGAGACTTCCTGATGTCCATGGAGACGGCGGAGACCCTCGTGAGGGCCGCGATCAGGCACATCTTAGACGCCGCGAATTGCCTGGGTGAGCAAATCGAAAACTACAGGTCAAAGGACTAGGAAATGGGAGAATGCTACAGAGAGGGAAGTCGATGGCGACGATGAAACCCAGAAAAATGATCAGCACGATTGAATTCGGTAAGGTCGCCTTCACCGGGAAGAGGAAGTCCTTCCCGGTCAGCGTCTTGGTCGAGCTGGTCGAGGGAGACGTGTGCGACGCGTTCATGGCTACTGCGTATGTCTGGAACCCTAAACGCGACAGGATAAAGGGAAAGGTCGATCTCGATGTCCTCCTTCGGCATCTGCGCGCGAACAGGACGTTCAGGAAGATCTACAGGCTGTGGAAGGTAAGTAGCCTGTGCGCCGCTGATGTGGAGGACGCCAGGGAACTGTTTGAAACCGGAGTCTCCGACAGAAGCGGTGACGTTGACAAGGAGTGATCATGGGAACTGACACTGACGAGGATCTATACCGGATCGTAACGGGTATCGGGGAGGAGATCGAGAATCATGTCTGAAAAGTCGATTAAATTCGACCGTGTGAAGACGGTCGTGAAGGAAAACGTCGAACGCGTCACGGATCGGATCTACTGGAACGGGAAACTGACGCTGCTCGCCATGGGGAGGTTTCTTGACGGAACCATGCCATGCACCACGCATGGGACCAGAGACTTGCTGTGTAAGAAGATCATCGAACTCGTGGACGCCGCCGACGTACGGTGCGTCCGCGAGATCGTGTCACTGGTCCCGAAGGGGGCGGACAATCGGCTCCCAGCGTGGCTGTACGGGCCCGTTGAGACGCAGCTCGAAGACGACGGCTGGACGCTACGTCCGGCCGTGGCTGCGTGAGCCTGAAAGAACGAACGAAAGAAGGTAAACATGTCAAGTCACACAAACTGGTCGATGGCCCACGACTTCTACTACAAGGGCGTCGACAGAGACGAGAGCCACGCGTACCGCGGATGCTCGCTGAGATACAGGGGGTCCACGGCCTTCAGCTACTCGACGGCGATCGCGAAGGTGGTCCCGACGAAGGACAGGGAGGAGAAGGACGTCCGCACGAATGATCCTGAGACTGGGCTGACGCTCATATCATATTACTCGATGAGCAAAACGACGTCAAAGCACATATCGTATGTGCTACAGGCGAGCCCGTTCACGGTCGTGCCCGTGCCGCTCAGAAGGGGGTGTTCCGACTTCTCGCCGAGAGGCGTGGCGGAGAACTTCCTCGAGGCCCTCGAGAGACTAACCGGCCAGCTGAACACGATCGGCAACCGCCGCGAGTTCGCGAATCTCATGGCGTGCCGCAAAAAGGTAATGGAGCTTTCGTGCGAGGAATGGGCGAGGCCCCTCCGCGACCGTAGGTTCAAGCGGTTCGAGGCGATGGATGTCGAGAAGATGGCGAAGGAGCTACAGGCGAAGAGGCGCAGGGAGGCTGCGGAGCGCGCCGCCGAGACGCGCATCCTGTTCGCAAAGTACCTTCCGAAGGGGGAGACGTCTGGCGCGGACTACTGCGAGTTCGTGCGCGCGGTCTTCGACGTTGGATACCACAGCGAGAGGTTCCCGTTCGACCGCTACCAGAGGACGATGTTCCGGAAAAAGATCGACAGGAACGCGGCGTACGTGTGGCCGGAGCCCGAAAACAACTGCATCAGGACGTCGGAGCGCGTCAGCGTCCCGCTGGACGAGGCGAAGGTGCTGCTGAGGCTGTGGGCGCTCGGGAAGGACATGCGCACGATGAAGATAGGACCCTACTCCATCGTTAGATACGAGGGAGACACGATCCAGATCGGCTGCCACAGGATACCCCGCGAAAACATGCTCGCGCTGTACGAAGCGGTCATGGGGGAAAAGTTCCCACTCGCCAGGAAGCAGGCGGAGTCGGAAAAAGATAACAACAAAGGAGACTGAAAAAATGAGCAAAGCAACAAACTCAAGGCGCAAGAGCGCCAAAATGCCCAAACAGGAGCAGATCATGATGACCTTTCAGGGGCTCGACGTCGCCGAGCTGGTGGAGAAGGTAATCAAGGAGCAGGTGAAGCAACAGGTGTCAGAGAGAATCGACAAGCTGATTCTCGCCGTGATTCAAAACAGCACAACCCTCGGCATCTGGTATCCCCACAGGGACGACAACATGGTCAGGCTGACGAATGAAGCGCGTGAGCACATCAGGGCCGAGGTCAGGAGGTCGTTCAACGCAGAGATTCTGCATCAGGTTTCAGAGATGTCAGACGAACTCAGGAAGTCCATCGAGCAGCGCGTCGACGAAAACATGGCTTTGTTCGAGGTCGGCCAGGGCAACTGGGTGTTCCAGATAATGGGCGAGCAGATCAAGAAGCATATTGTGAAGACACTCGCAAAGTCCGTCAGCGACCTAGTGCTCAAGGCGGACGAGGCCATCTTGGAGACGACGCGGTGAGGTCGCTACATGAAGGACACGTATGTCATAATGGACACCGACGAGAGCGTTTACCACCTGTCACAAGACGCGTCGTACGCCCTATACGAGATGTTCGAGCGAGTCTGGAACGGAATCATGCAGGACAAAATGTTCCCGGCGGGTGCAGGGATGCCCGCCGCCGTCGCGGACGGCCCCCGTTGGAGGGGTGCGAGCGCTTAATGAATTGGCGGCGGCGGGTTTTTTCTTTTGCAGAACGAAAATCGGAGGAGACTTTGGATTATGGGAAAGTATGAGAGGCTTATCGGAATTTTGGAGAAGATCGTCGGTATGGAGGAAGAAGGCGATGTGAAGGAAGAAGGCAATGTGAAGGAGGCCAGCCGTCCGGTTTGGCGGCATCCTATGATCGGGAAGCGCGTGCTTGTCAGGTCCTATTCGGCAGGTGTCCATATCGGCACTTTGGTGTCGGTTAACCCGGACAATGCTACGGAGTGCCATCTGAAGGATGCGCTCCGTCTCTGGAAATGGAGCGGAGGGGGATTGTCGCTCTCGGCCGTCGCGCACAACGGGATCGCAAGTGGAAGGCTTAACAGGACGGACGAGGTCGTCTTGACAAACGCGATCGAGTACATTCCCGTGACCGACCACGCGTGGGAAACCTATGAGAAGTTTATCGAAGACGATAATGATTGATCCTGATGAAGTCGGACTGCACTTCGGTTTCAGTCCCGATTCAGAACCCGGATACGGCTCCGGCTCAGGATACGGCGACGGATCTGGCGAAGGCGACGGCTCCGGCGACGAAGACGGCTCTGGATACGGCTACGGCGACGGCTCCGGCGACGAAGACGGCTCTGGATACGGCTACGGCAACGGCGCCGGATTCGGCTCCGGCAACGGCTACGGCTCCGGAGACAGCTACGTCCGCGGCTACGGCTCAGGCGAAGGCGACGGCGAAGGCTACGGCTATGGAGACGGCTACGGCGACGGCTCCGGCGACGAAGACGGCTCTGGATTCGGCTCCGGCAACGGCTACGGCGCCGGATTCGGCTCCGGCAACGGCTACGGCGCCGGCGAAGGCGACGGCTATGGCGACGGCTATGGCGACGGATACGGCGACGGATACGGATCCGGATACGGCGACGGCTACGACAGGTAAGACGATGGCCCGAAAGCTCGAGCGAGTAGGGCCATCATGAAAAACACAAAGGATGAACACTCAGATGAACACAGATGACACAATGACGATAAACGGCGAGGAGTGGGTACGAAGAAGCGCAATCCACGAAACCGCCAAATACCCCGCTCAGAACACCGACGGACTCCCGTACGTGATATGCCGAGGCTACTACTGTGGCGTTCACGCGGGATTTTTGAAGGATCACGACGGCAACCACTGCCAACTCGTCAACTCACGTAGGCTGTGGTCTTGGAAGGCGAAAAAGGGCATTTCGCTCTCTGCGGTCGCGGTGCATGGCATCGCCAATAATATAGCCCTTCCGGACGAACTCCCAGAAATCTTCTTGGGAGACGTATATGAGGTGATACCGTGCAGCGAAACGGCGGCGAGGACAATAAGAGAGGCGGCAGTGTGTGAGCAAAATTAAAGCAAAGCCGTTTAAGTTCGGATCTTGCTCCAGCTCTTGCGACGGATCTGGATCAGGCTACGGCTCCGGCACCGGATACGGCCACGGCTACGGCTCCGGCACCGGCTACGGATCTGGCTGCGGACACGGCTGCGGCGACGGCGCCGGCGACGGGTCTGGCTGCGGCTACGGCTGCGGATCCGGCCGCGGCTACGGATGCGGCTCAGGCGACGGCTCCGGATCTGGATTCGGCGACGGAAGCGGCTACGGATGCGGCGTCGGCGACGGCTACGGCTCCGGATACGACGCCGGCGACGGCTCTGGCGCTGGCTACGGATTCGGATCCGGCTACGGCTGCGGTTCCGGCTATGGCTACGGCTCCGGATACGACGACGGCGACGGAGACGGAGACGGTTCAGGAGATGTTTGAGGTATTTGGAAATAGGGAAGGAGTTGTGTTGTGAGTGATGTTATTATCAACTTAGAATTGTTGCATAATCTTCCTGAGTCTTACAGGATTGCACGTGAGCTCCAGAAGGATATCAAGGAAGGGAACGTAGGGATCGTTGTATTTGACAGGGAAAGCTCGTTCAGCGATTACGAGCCTCCTGCGGTTGTGGACGAAGGAGGTTTCCTCAACCCAGAATTCTGGTCATGGAGCTACAAAGAGGAGAAGCTGCATGCGGACGGACTTCCAAAGCTCGGATTCCTCTGCAGTGGAGCGGGTGGACTCCTTCGGGTTGTCGGAAAGAATGCGTCTAAGTACTCGGAAACTAAGGGGAGCCTCAGTACGTTTCTTGAGAAGGCGGTACTTATGACAATCTATAGTCATTTGGACGAGATCATCGGATTGACTGGCGATCTCATAAAGGAAGCGTTCGTCAAGCTGTCCGATTCGAGCAGGAAGGAACTCGACAAAACGGTTGACGAGGCAAACAGGAGCATCGGAGAGGTCGAGGGGGACGAGAAACTGTCCTGAGTTTACCGCGACTGACACGGCGGGAGGAAAATGAGCGGAATGATATGCTCTGTGTGCGGAAAGGAATTGAATGACGGGGAAACGTACCTGAAGGTTTGCGACAACTACCTTCAGGTGCGGTATTTCGCCGAGGATGAGTCGGACAATGTTTTCTGCTCGGACTGGTGCCTGAGAGAAGGATTGTCCGTGGAGGAAATCAAGGTCGTTTCCGTGGAACATGAAGATGAATGGGTCGAGCCCGAAACCGAGGAAGGATATTGTGAATGAGAGACGGCAAGACAAAACCTGATAGGAAGCTGGCTTCGAAAGTTAGGAAGGATGCAGGCGAGTTCAAATGGCCTTTCGAGATCAGCGGATTCGGAGGAGGGTATGAGGCTGCCTGCAGGAGGATGGCGAAGGCCGGCGTGATGTGGCTTAGGAGCCACGAGGGAGAGAGGGAAAAATGGAAAAAGGAACGGGAGGAATTCGAGCGCGAAACCGGTAAGAAGTGGACTCCGAGGATGACGAACAGCAGTCAGCTCGATTTCGAGAATGCGATACTGAGCGTCTGCGAAGACTGCACGGGAGCCATGTTCGGATGCGCCAGATTCCACGCTCTCCTCATATTCGACAAGGGGTGGGATGGATATGTCAGGTTTGTAAAACGCGAAAGGAGCAAGGAAAAGTGAACTGGAGATACCCTCTCACGAACCTTGGTCGGAAACGCGAGCGTGAAAAAACGTACTCTCCTCCGGTTCCTACGGCAACCGTGAGGGACGCGGACGGCAACGTCATCCTGTTTTTCTCCGGAGAGCCTCACCGAAGGAACAAGGATGCGGTCAAGAACGCCACCCAGTTCTGCGAAGAGATGAACCGGATGCACCGCTACACGGGGTGCGGGGACATCGCATACATTCGCGATGCGTTGGAGAGGTTGAGAGACTTGGCTGTGTCCCGCGTGAACGAAGTCTATTGCGATTGCAAGGAGATGATCGGCGTCGCCGAGAAATCCCTTCAAATCCTGAGCCGCGAGTGCGGCGTTGACGATGCCATGATGTCTATAGCTAAAAAGGAAGGTGATCAATAATAAATGGACAAGCTTTACGAGATGACGAGGAAGGCCGACGCGTACACGGCGGTCAGGGCACTTAGGTCCTTGCTGGAGTACTGCCCGTCGATGTGCGTAGGGATGTACGACACGGAGCTGAACGGAGTCGTGTGGCCGAAAGGCGAGCATGGCGGATACACGGCGGAAGAAATCATCCGGAAGGGTAACACGATCATCCCGAGGGACGACATCGGAGAGAAAAAGGGAGGCCTTCCGGGAATGATCAGGATCATGGGCGACGGTAATTCCATAAACGAGGACGCAATCGCATACGCGAAGGATGAGATTGACAGGGCAATGATGCAGGTCGTTCTTCTTCATTTCGATGAGGCTCTCGACATGGCCCAGTCCATGATCGTAGAAAGGATCAATGCGTTGGACAAGGAGATCCACGAGGAGGTCAAGATCGCCGAGAGCGAGGTCGCGTCCGCCATAAACCATGGAAAAGAATTGTCAGCAGATGGAAAGTGAGGGATTGAGAATGTCAGAGTCTGGTGGTTCCGATGTTTTGTCCTACTTCTCAGGAAGAAGGGATTTCGGAAGATATTTCCGTAACATGATCATTGCGGCAAGGGAGCTTGAGTACGGCAATCTCTACGGTCTGGACGTTCTGGAGGGCCCTTCCGTAGTGGACGTATACACGGACATTGTAAGGGCTTCGATCCTTACCGAAGAGGCTGCCGAATCCAGCGCGTTTGCGACAATGAAATACCTTTTCGCGTACGCTCTGGTCGTCTCCGCGAAAAGGAAGGGTCTGTACTGGTTCACGAGGGTTGAGGGGCAGGCGTTTGACGAAAAATGCAAGGAGTTTTCCGTATTTATGGATGGCATTGCCGGCATGCTTTTGTCAAAGGCGTCTGGGTGCGACATGGAAATGGCGAAATGGCAGTATGTCGAGGAGTTCCTGAATTACCCTTACACTCGCGATGAAGTGCGAGAAATGTTCTTCGATGAAGACAGGGAATCGTGGATGTCGTTCGTTTCGCTGACGAGATCGCTTGCGCACCTTGCTGAGGCTTCGAGCTCCGCCCCGGACACGGACAGGAAGGCATATGCAAACAGGGCATACAGGAGGATACTCATGATGGTGTCACGTCCAGTCTCGTATACCGATCTTCAGGATATTATGTGCGAAGCTCTTGACATCATCATGCAGGGTGTCGATTCGGCGATAAAGGAAAGGGTGACGGTGACGGCTGATGACAAACGAGGAAGTTGACGCTTTCGAAAATGACCTCAGGGATGCCGAGAGGGCCGTCGAGAGCGCCGCGTCCAGGATCAGCGGAGGCCCGCTTGACACCGACGCCAAGAGGGATGTCATGTCCGCGCTCTACTCGGCGCTTGGGTGCATATCGGATTCGATCCATGCGTCCTACAAACTCCGTCCGGAGGAGTAGGGGCGGATATCGGCGTTCGCGCCTTAGGAGGGCCGGGGGAACCCGGCCCTTTTTTTTAGCTATTGGACATTTTTCTCAAAAAGAAAACATATTGTGACAATATTGTGGTATAATACTAGAGACGGATGTGTACTTGCGCATCGGAACGAAAGGATTGATGAATATGGGTAACGGTGAGAAAGAGGGATGCTCCTCCGGGTGCGGTTGGGGAAAATGCAACAAGGACGGTTCCTTTTCCGACAGGATAGGAAAATACGGCAGGGGCCTTGCCGAAGAGTCCATAAAGGAGTTTTCGAAGAAAAAAGAAGAGTGCTATGTCAGCCAGGAGGATATCGATGGTTTCCTGGACGCGTGCGAGAAGTCGGGCAGTAGCGTTATAGACGTAGTCGAGTTAACGGCGAGGAAAAACGGAATCGACCTCTCCGGGGACGACAGGGGCGCGGAAGGCGCCGAGAAGTCGTATATCAGGAAACTCCTCCTTTCGGTTCTCGTCAAGTGGGCGCTGGATGTCGCCCAATACGTCATCGGTCACGATAGCTCCGTTTCGTCGGGGTGGAAGCCTATCATCTTCGACTACATAAAGGACAGGCTCGGTGTCGATCTAAGCAAGTGGTCGAGGGGATCCGGAGACTCTTGCGGTGACGTAGGGTCTGCCCGTGCCGTGCCTGATGGGATCCGGAACGAGGGTCCCGGAAGTCGCCGGAGCCGCTTTCTCGGCTTAAATCCCATGACGGTCAGTCCCTTGGGGCCTTTGTCGGATGAGAGCGGCTGCGTCTTCACAGTCATGGTATGCGTGTCCGTGGGGGAATGACAGTGTCGTCAGGAGGAAGCGGAACGGGAGGCGAAAGGCGCCGTCCCGCGTTCAGGTTCGAGCGGATGCCGGCGAGGATAACGCTCGACCCTGGCCTTGGGTTTTACGTCGTCACATGGTCAAAGTGCGGCGAGAGCGAGGAGAGGAGGCTGTCCGCGTCGAAAGACCCGGCGATCTGGATGCCGTCGGTGTCGGCCGTCGCCGAGCTGTTCGACAGGGGATGCGTGTCCCAGGACAGGATCATACCCGCGGCGGTGTCCGTGAGGAGGGCGTGGGAGGCCGGGGACAGGCTCAACCTCGACACTGAGGGGGCCAGGAACGCGGCCTCGTTCGTCTCGGCGGTTCTGTCCATGCGGGCGGACTCGAGCGAACAGTCGTTCGCCAGGGACGTGTGGAAGGCCATGCGTTCGCTCGCCGACGAGATCGCCATGGCCAGGTTCGTGTCCGAGCCGTCGGGATCGTTCGCAGAGGACGCCGTCATGCCTGTCATGGAAAGGGCCATAGCGGAGAGCTCCGCGGAGGAAGGGTTCCTGTCGTGGAACCCCCAGTGCAGGAGGAGGAGGCTCCTGTACGCCGTGAGGAAGCGGGATGCGACGCCGGTGGTGTACACCCTGACCTCCCTCCTGTTCGACACGGGGTCATGCCCCCTGCTACCCATGCTGGCCAGGAGATCCGTAAGGGCTGCGGCCGGCGCGGAGTCGGGATTCTTCGGGAGCGTTGGGTTCAGCGCCGAGAAGGCGACCGCTTTCGTCGCGTCGGCCCTGCGCATCATGAGGGAGGCTAACGAGTCGGGCCTTCCTTCGCCATCCACCAAGATGACGCAGCAGCAGCTGGCCGACAGCGTCTCTTCGTCATCCCCCTGCCCGTCGTCTTCCGGGCCGGGGAGCGACGCGTGCAGTGAAGACAAGAACAGACAGAACGGCAAAAACGGCCAGGAAGTCCGGAAGGACGAAACAAGGAAGGTCAGCAATGAGATTCGTCAACATGACAACGCGGAACATCTACCTGTCGAGCATGGGAAACATGAGGCCCGGCAGGACCACGCCTGACACGTACAGGGACCTTGAGAGCGCCCTGAAAAGCGTGTGCGACGCCTGCGGGGGCAGGAACGAGATAGGCCTGATACTCAACGACACCGAAGCTAGGCTTATCATGCGGCTCATGGACCTCAACGAGATGGGCGAGAAGTTCGACCCCAGCGTCATCCCGCTCGAGATCAGGCGCGACCCGACTGGCGAGAAACGGGCGATAGAGAGCGCGAGGAAGCTCCAGTCCGAGCATCTCGAGCGCGTGCGCAAGGCTAACGCCGATGGCGCCAGGCGCGAGGCCCTCATCAACGGTGAGACGGAAGAGCGCAGGCGTGGAGTCGGCGGGCCGGACTCACTGCACGTCATCAAGTCCGGGTTCGAGGACATCATCGCCGAGAACGAGAGGATCGCGTCCGGACGGGCAAAGTTTGACCAGAATCTCGCCCTGGACCCGATCGGCGCGAACATGGCCAAAGGCGCGGAGCGCGCCAAGGCGGAGACTGAGCTCCCCGTCCCCGAGGCTCCGGAGCGCTCGGGTCAGATGGACAGGCTCGCCGCGGAGAAGGAGCGCGAGCTCGCTGAGACTGGGCTTGGCGCGGTCCTCAGGCAGAACGGGGAGATGGAGGCCGGCGGCGCGGCGCAGGAGAAAACGTCAAAGAAACGCAAGTCGAGGAAATAGGGGGTTCGGATGTCTGAAAGGGACATGGGGTCGATCATGATGGAGGCCGACAGGCTCGCCAAGGAGCTTGAGGACCTTGAGGAGGAGAACAGAAGGCGAAGGGCCATGGGAAAGCCCCCGCTTCCCGGTCCACAGGAGAGGGCCGACAAGGAGGTCGCGAGGCGGAAGCACAAGACGGGATACGTGACCGTCGACGGAGACGACGTGCTCAGCCTCTATAGCCTCCGAAAGGCCCAGATGAAAAAACCGGGAAGGAAGGCGGTACCCGACCGTCCGGAGGACTACGACGACGATGACGACATCGGCGCGCGGGTCCCGATCGTGGGTAACGGGCCCGTCAGCCAGGACAGCCAGTCCGGTTCCGGCGTCCATGATGAAAGCCAGGAGGACAGGGCCGTCCGGGAGGCGGCCGCCGTCAGGAGGGTGGAGGACATGAAGAACGGTCGGATCAACCACGAGAGCGCCTGGTCAGAGGACGGGCACAGGCTCGAGGGCGGGGACGGGACGTCCCTACCTGAAAACCCTCAGGCCGGCGCATGGAAGGAAGGGCCCAAAGACGGCGTGGCGAAAAGCGTCCCCGCTCAGCAGAAGCCCAGGAAAGCGTCGGGGGCTGTCAGCGTTTCCCAGTTCGAGGAGTTCCGCGACGACCTGTACAGGAGGCTCGGCATCTCGTTCGACGGCATCGAGCGGACGCTCTCTGACCTTCAGGGGCGCGTGTCCGAGATCGTGACCGCTTCGGCGGCCTCTGCGAAGGCGCAGGACGCGCTTGACAAGACATCCTCCGTGGACGAGTCCGCGTTCACAAGGTGGATCAGCGGGAGCACGCCCGTTACCTTCGAAATCGACGGGACGAAGATGAGCTTCGACGCCATAATGGTCTATCACGCCGCCCCGTGCATCACGGTAGTCTCGAAGTTCGGATCGGCCACCATCACGCCCAAGCCCACCGCCAGGCTCCTGATGTCCTACACGATGGACGGGAAGCGGTACGTGGACGACCCGGTGATCTTCCTGGGATCGAGGTTCGACCTCCCCATAGCCGGCGGGCTCTCGTTCGTCGGATTCATCAGGCTCGCTGACGCGGGAGGGGATTTCGGTGGCGAGCAGTCAGGGGAGGACGCAGCGCCGGAGGACGAAGCGCGTCAGGACGTAGAGTAGCCCGTGTCGCGGATAAGCTGAGGAGGGTTTTGGAATGGGCGCGGAGATGGCGTGCGCTGGCCTCGGAGAGGAGAGGCGCTTGGCGGCCGGGATGACGGCCGCCGATATTTGGACGGTAGGCGGGGGAGGTCCCCCTCCTGCGGATCCGAGTACCGATGAGTGCGTGGACGACGACCCGGACATGTTCGGCGTGACGAGGGCCAGGTCGAACGCGGACAGGCTACTGAGGGCCGCAGCCGACATCTACTCCAGGTGGTTCTCGGCCATGCGCTCCGCCGTGTCCAGGGGAAGGGCGAACTCTGGAAGGGGTCTCTACCAGCCTCCTCAGCTGACTGACTGGGAGGAGTCGGTCTCGTCCATCTGCGAGGACCTGGCCAGCGACCTCTTCGGAGACAAGGTCGCGTCGTACGCGACCCACAGGTTCAGGAGGGCGGTATTGCTTGGGGACATGCGTTCGTTCAAGATACGCCTGCTTGTCCTGAAGTCCAGGGATTCCCTGAAGGGCACATACCTCCATCCGGGGTTCTGCGACGGCGCGGAGGATTGCATATCCGAAGCCGAGAGCATGGCCGGGTGCGTCCCGGATCCGTCCCCCAGGAGGATGTCCAACGCCGAGCGCAGGAGGGCCGAGGCGAGGGAATTGTCGGATAACCAGCCGTCGCTTTTCGGCGGCTTCTTGATGGACTGGGAGCCGAAGAGGCGCCAGCAGAAGGCACAGTGCCCCAGGAAGGGGCATGAGGATGACGTTAGGGTTTCCCCCGCGGCGGCGGACGAAGCTAAAACAGAAGCGCTTTCCCCCGTTGCGCAAGCGAAATGCGGCGCCGCCGACGCGGGGGGAAATTCGCCTGTCCAGGACGCTGGGTTCACGAGGAGGAAGGCGAGGCCGTACTCCTGCGTCTCGGACATCGAGGAGGACATAGCGTTCGGCAGGATAAAGCCTTACGAATCACAGTCCGAGATACTGGACGACATGTCCTCGTGCGAGATAACGGCCCAGGAGGCCGTTCTGTTCATGGCCGAGCTCAGGAGGAGGCTCATCCTGAAGCTCCACAGGGAGCCGACCCCGGACCCTCCAAGGAGGGTCCAGAAGGGGAGCGGACGGAGGAAATAGCTTGAAAAGAGAAAACAGTGGCGCCCGTGGAAGCGCTGGACAGGAAAGCACAGGTCCCGGTCGTATCGTCGGACCGACCTCCAGGCTCCCCAGGAGCCTTGACGCCGACTCTCCACCGTCCCCGGAATCCCTTGAGATGGTCAAGGCTGGCCAAGGTCGCCCACGCGTGAGGCCGTTCGTGAAGGTGCGGACCCCTGACAGCGAGGGAGGCCCGAAGGACGTGTTCGTATCCGTCGGAGTGAAAGGGGAGTTCTGATGGACTGCCACCGGTGCTCGCACCTACGCTACGACGGGAGCAGGTACGGGAGGTGCTCCCTCCCGCAGCACGCGGGCGTAAGGTTCACGCCGAAAAGCCAGAGGATGGGAGAGCCCCGTCCGTACAGCAGGGAGACATGCCCAGACTTCTCCCTGAGGCGGAGCTGCCCCAACTGCCGGTACTGGTCCAGGGGAGAGTATTTCGCCGACGGCGTCACGCCGGCGAGGAAGGGCGCGTGCACGCTGGACGTCCGAAAGTCTGCGTCGGAATGCCCCCTGTGGTCCGGCGGGAGGGCCTCCGTCGGGAAGTCTCATAGACGCATGAAGTCCGGCAAGTCGGACTCCGGTTGACGGCGATTTCAATATATTGTAAAATAGTGGAGATGGAGGGTAAGGTATGACATGCCAGTGGTGCGTACACTACAGGAGAAGGTCCGTCCTTGCGAGCCGGGGGACGGTGTCCGCCGTCTGCGCCTGGAAGGACGGGGACGGGAGCGTCATCGGGTCCAGGGGCCTCATGAGCAGATGCCCCGGGTTCTGCCCGAAAAGGATCTGCACGACCTGCGAGTTCAGGTGCGGGATCGAGGAGAAGAAGGAGAACTCGCTCGACCCGCCGTGCAGGAAGTGGAGGCTGAGGTCCCTGACGACGTGGGGAGGCAAGCGAGACAGGGGCTACGCGAGCCCTGGGCTCCTTTCCGAGACCGGCTATGGGTCGTCCGCCTCTCAGTCCTCCGATCCAGCCGATACGTCGTCTTGCGCGGACGCATGACGCGCCCGCGGTTGTAATACAGAAAAAACGAAGGGAGATATGGAATGAAAGTTTCTGTTCTCACACTCGCCTCGGCCGCGTCGGCCGCTGCTGCGATCGCCGTCTCTTTGGCCGGATGCAGGGGAAAGACGTGCGAAGGGGAATGCGGCGAGGATCCCGGATGGTGGTCGTCCAGGACTAACGCCGCGGCGACATACCTCTGCGTCGGGATGGAGAGGTCGGCCCGGTTCGGCTCGTGCCCGGGATGCAAAAAGGACGCAGAGGTCCTGTCCTCGATCATGGACGGGCTCGGGTACACGGGCGACACCCTGGTGTCAGAGAAGGCCACAAAGGCAAACGTCGAGAAAATGCTCAGGAACGGCGTGTCATCGACCCAGGAGGGCGGCCTGTTCCTGTTCTTCTACTCCGGACACGGCGGTCAGGAGTATCTCGGAGGGAAGGAGCCCGACGGAGCCGACAGGCAGGACGAGTACCTGTGCCTCTACGACACGCACATGCTGGACGACGAGATATGGGAAATCGTGAGCTCCTGCAAGGGACGTGTCTTCCTCTATTTCGACGCATGCCATTCGGCGACGCTCTACAGGAGCGTGGCGTCGGACTTATCGGCCATCCGGGGAGGGGACGCCAGGGCGCTCTCCGCTAGGTGCGTCATGTGGTCGTCCGGATTCACGTTCGACCCTTCGGACTTCGTCCAGGCAGGCGCCCTCTCCGTGGACTCCTCGGGAAGGGCCGTCTCCTCCAGGATCCTGTGCTGGAGCGGCTGCAGGGAGGCCGAGTTCTCCTACGGCGCTTCGGCCGGCGGGGTGATGACAAGGGCCGTCGTCAGAAACTGGAAGCCCGGAGTATCGTATGACGGCCTGTGGACCCTCGTCTACTCGGACGTCCAGAGGGAGCAGAAGGACCAACACCCCGTCCAGACGTCGCTCGGCGCCCTGTTCACGGGAATGGAGGCTTTCAAATGACACAGGGGGCATCAAAGACCGTTCCCGAAAAGGCCCCTCCTTCCGCCGAGGGAGGGGTCATGGTGCTCGGGCTCGGGCCTTCCGACGTACTTCTGGACTCTCCGGACGCAAGCGCCGTCATCGTCAGGGGGCGTGACGGTGAGCCTTCAGCCATCCTCGCGAGACTCCGTAAGGACATATGGGGTTTCTCAAAACGGGGTGACGACGACTGGGACGAGGTCGTGTCGATCTACTGCGGATCTGTCGGAGACAACCGGAACAAGGCGCACGAAGCGCACGGCGCGACGAACAAGAACAGAAGAACGCCCTGACCAGACCAGATGTTACTCCCAGATACAGGCGAAGTCGTGACACCGCTTGACGACCCGTGCCAGTTCAACCCGGCCTGGAGGTCGATCGTGGCGGGCTACCTTTTCTCGGCAGGAGCGAGAAACGCGGGGGATCTGGACAGCATAGCGAAAACAGGCGGAATATCCGTAACCCGTACAGTAACAAACGCCGAAAAAGACCCCTCCGGAGACCCCCCGAAGGAGGGGCGTACCGTAACGGGGGGGGTATTTGACCAAAACGTTACAGTACACCCCAAAAACGAAGACCCCCCGGAGAGGTCAGAAATCCCTTCTGAAACGCACGCATCACCAGAGAACACGGCATCAGCCCACAGAAAGGGCCGGAAAAATAAAAACGGATCCAAACAGCCGCCGGCGGGCACGGTTGTGGAGACAACGTGCAGGGCGATCCCTCCGTTCGACACGGACGCATCCTACAGGCCGTTCGCATCCGATCCTTGGATAGCCAGGATGGTCGTCATGTATAACGACGAGTCGCAGGGATCCTGCATATCCGACGAGAGCGTCCCGGTACGCCTCGCTTCCAGATGGTACTACGAGAGGGAGAGCGAGGCAGCGATGAGGAAAAGGATAGAGCCCCTCCTCCTGACGGGCATAGACATGGACGTGATTACCCTTGACCTTATCGGAATCCAGAGCGCACGTCCCGCGATCGAGGCTTACGAGCGCCTCTTCTACAACTGCAGGATTGACGACTGGTCCCTCAACCCATCGATGCAGCTCATCCAGAGGATGGCTATGCCCTACGGACCCCTGAAGACGTTCATGAGGAAGAACGAGGAGCTGGACAGCGACGGCTTCGTGATCGGCGACGGGCGCCCCCTTGCGAAGGACAGCGACGTGTGGAGGGCGATAGCGGCGACGATGGGCTATGACGCCCTGATCTACTACTGGAGATGGGACGGCAAGGCGCACGGCATGACGGACAGGAGCCTTGAGCACGCCATGGATCTCGGATGGAAGGCGGCGACGGGGAGACTCCTGTCCGACCTGTTCACGGGAGACATGAGGCACGAGGACGCCGCTAGGATCCTTTCGGCCTACACGGCCCAGTCGAAGAAGCTCACCGAGGACCGCCGTGGCTCCGGTGAGGTCGGTGCGGACGACACGGTCAACGCGCTCATGGGCATCCTCTCCCTCACGGCGCCCGAGATGGTCGCGGTCGACACGGACGAGAGGACGATGCTCGAGAGGAGCGCAGAGATCAAGAGCAGGATATCCAGCCAGCTTGCCATCGACAGGCAGAGCATCGAGGACAGGGGCAGGGAGATCAATGCAGAGGTAATCGACTCTCAGATAGCCGGGGCGATAGGTAAAGACGTATAATAGTTCAGTCGGTCAAAAGAGGGAGAAGAGAGATGTTCAAGGGTTTGTGCCACGGAGTCGTCAAGAGCATTAAGGTAGGTTTCCTGTATGTCCTCGGGAAGATCAAGGTCTACAGGTGGCCCATGTTCGTCATATACTCGCCGAAGGGGTATGACGTTAGGGCCGCAGGCATCAGGAAGGCGCTGTCCATGGCAAGGACGGGGGACATCTTCGTCAGGAGGTACAGGAACTACCTCGACGGGTACTTCATCCCGGGAAGGTTCACGCACTCCGGGATCTGCATCGGGGACGGCCTCATCGTCCACTCCATGAGCGACGGCGTCCAGAAGACCGACATCATCGACTTCCTCAGGTGCGACGGGTTCGCCATCCTCCGCCCGAAGCAGTCCGATGGGCGCGACATGGCTGAGCTGACCGGAAAAGCCGCCGGTATCGCGCTCAAATACGTTGGGAACGAGTACGACTACGACTTCGCGGTAGAGGAAGGCGCCTCGGGAGGCGAGCCTGTCTACTGCCACGAGCTCGTCAGGAAGTGCTATCCAGGACTGGACATCCCCATGCTCAAGGGATCGCTGTGGCACGGGATACTCAGGAGCGGGCCGAAGTATCTGGCCCAGTCGTTCTTCGACAGTCCGGACCTCGAGGTCGTCTACGACAGCGACTATTCGGAGCCGAGGTAGGGGCGGCGTGTCGCGCGATGGCTAAAAAAAGGAGGGTGTCGTGACGAGAAGGGACATCATACAGGATTTCATAGACAGCAGGGGATATCAGAGCTACCTGGAGATCGGGGTTGACAGGGGGGAGGTCATAGGGAACATCAGGTGCGGCCTGAAGGTCGGCGTGGACCCGAATCCGAAAAGCGTCGGAAAGACGCACGTCATGGGGTCAGACGAGTTCTTCGGTTCGAACGCGCAGACGTTCGACATCGTCTTCATAGACGGGCTCCACCACAGCGACCAGGTCTACAGGGACATCATGAACTCCATGAGGTTCCTGAACGGCGGGGGAGTGGTCGTCCTGCACGACATCCTTCCTGTCAGGGAGGACCAGCAGAGGAGGGAGCCTTCGCCGTTGGCGTGGAACGGGGACTGCTGGAAGGCGTTCCTGAAGTACAAGTACGAGTCTCCATACCTTTGCTACGTCATAGACCGGGACTGGGGGTGCGGGGTCATCGACACCATGTTCGAGTCCTACGTCAAGCCTATGGATCTCGACATGGGCGCAATGGACTGGGATTTCTACACCAAAAACAGGCACCTCTTCGGGGTATCGCTGGGAATCAAACGATAGGTCCGTGATCTGGGGAACTGTAGGGGATGGCAGAGATAGGGGCGGAGGAGCTTGTCAGGATCGCCAGGAGCGATTCCTTCAGGGAGAGGATGCGCTCAATGGACCGCGCAGACCTGCTCCCCGCCCTGTTCAGGATCAGGGGTGAGCCCTACAGCCTCAGGGACTACCCGCAGTTCAGGGTCATGTACGGCAGGGAGCTCGTCCCGGACATGATCTTCATGACGGGCAGGCAGATCGGGAAGACGCAGAACCTCGCCAGGAGCGAGGTGATGAACATGATCACGATCCCGAACCTGCAGATGCTCTACGTCGCCCCGCTGCAGGAGCAGTCAAGGCGGTACAGCGACCTCATCCTGAGCGAGGCCATCAAGTCATGCCCGCTCGCCGGGGCCCTCCAGTCTCAGGCTCTAGCCGACACGATGTCCGACTCGAAGATCAACAAGGCCACGGGTCACAAGAGCTTCGCGAACGGATCAGGTGTAGTCCTCACCTACGCCAAGTCGTCGGCCGACCGCGTCCGCGGCCTCGAGGAGGAGTTCTGCGACTTCGACGAGATACAGTCCCAGTCCTCGGAGACCATCCCGATCGTCAAGGAGACGCTAACGTCCGCAAAGTACGGGTGCTCCCGCTACACAGGCACGGCCATGGTGGTCGAGAACCTCATCGAGTCGCTATGGCAGAAGAGCGCCCAGTGCGAGTGGGTCATGCGGTGCAAGTCATGCGGGTACCACAACATACCCAACATGGACGGCAAGGTCCTCAACATGATCCAGGCGGACGGCATGCACTGCGTACACTGCGGGAGAAAGCTCAACGTCAGGGATGGCAAGTGGATCGCCGCATTCCCGGGCAGGATGAACTCCTTCAGGGGCTACCACATACCCCAGGTCGTCGTGCCGGCGATCGTGGAGGACCCGGCAAAGTGGAACCGCCTGCTCACCAAGCTGACGTCCGGAATCCTTGCGACCTTCATCCAGGAGAACCTCGGAATCTCCTACTCTGTCGGACAGAGGCTACTGACGCGGGCCGACATCCAGCGCCAGTGCCTCCTCCCCTCGACCAAGACGCTTCAGGAGGAGCTGAAGGCGAACCCGAACCGGTACTCCTTCACCGTTGCCGGAATCGACTGGGGCGGAGCGGAGCTCTCGTCCTTCACCGTCATCACGGTCATCGGGATACGTCCGAGCGGCCGCATAGACGTGCTATGGGCGAGGCGCTACAGGGGCTTCGACCCCGACGAGCAGATGACGGACATAGCCAAGGTGTGCCGGTTCTACAATGTCATAGCGTGTGCGGCTGACGCAGGAATGGGTCTGGACAAGAACCAGATCCTGGCCAAGAGGTTCGGGCTCCCCATCATCCAGATGCAGTACACCCGGCAGCTCAAGCTGTTCGGAAGGAACCAGTCAACGGGAAGGACGAACACCGTCCAGTGCTGGACCATAGACAAGGTCATGGCGCTAGACGTCCTTTTTTTAGCCATTAGGAACCGGAGGACCTTCTTCCCGAAGGAGGAGGGGTTCTGGATCTACCTCGAGGACCTCCTGTCGGACTACGAGGCGACAACGGAGGTCGGCGGGATAACGCACAGGCTCTACCTCAGGAACCAGTCACAGCCAGACGACTTCTGCCACGCCCTGTGCTTCGCCAGCATGGCCGCGATGAAGCTGCTCGGAATGGCCGTCGACGACATGATACCGCCCGAGGCGTTCGGCGGAGGTATTGTGAGCGGGGACGCCCCAGTCGACGACCGCCTCGACCCGAACGAGGCGTAGTTGCGTATTGGCTTATGAGAAGTTTCTGGTTTTCCCTGTTTTTGGTCTAATATAGGAAAGGAGTTATGGAATGAACGCATTCGACCACATCAACCTTCTCGTCAAGATCGCCCAGGCCGGTAAACCCGCTAAGACGCGGACAACGGCGCAGGCGGCACAGCCGCAGACTCAAACGAGGCCCACGGCGCAGCCGCAGACGCCTAAATTGATGCAGAAAGCGAGATCTCTTGCAACCCAACATGGCGGGACGATGTTTAATGGCGGAAGAGCAGGGTTCCATACAAAGAACGGCGTTCCTGTTTATGTCAGCAATACACCGATCCAAAATAGGAATTACAGGACTATTCAAAAAGATGTAATGCAGGCGCCGGGGAATAGTTTCAGTACCCAGCATGGTGGATCGGTGCGGTTTGGAGATAGAGACAATACGCAGAATAGAGTAGTGAATTACGTAAATACTAGGCGCGGCATAGAATATCTTAAGCCGGAACGTCTTCCTGTCGCGGCGAAACCCGTTGGATTGCCTAATGATTATGATGCGGGAAAATGGTGGAAAAAATAACACCATTGGCTTTGGGCAGGCGAAAAGAATGATGAACGATTATTTGCATCCGATGTCCCCCGTGCAAGGTTCCACGCCCCTGTTTTGGCAACCTCCTTCTCCACCTATGAGTCCAAGCCTTGCGGCGATAAGAAAGGTTCTCCTCTCATGAGCGTCATGGACATGCGTGGGTACAGTGGAGGGCGCGAGGGCCTCCGCCAGCTCATCGAGTATACGGGCCTGAGCGGCATCTCCATGGTTGAGGTCGGAAGCTACGCCGGACAGAGCGCCGAGGTCTTCGCAAACATGCCGCAGGTCCGCGAGATCTGGTGCGTTGACCCGTGGAAGCCTGGGTACGACGACAGCGACAAGGCGTCCCACTCCGACATGAGCGAGGTCGAGCTAGCGTTCGACGAGGTGGCGGCAAAACATCCTGACAAAATCAGGAAGTTCAAGGGAGTTCTGGAGGATTTCCATGACGAATATCCGAACGTCCGTCCCGACCTCGTGTATATCGACGCCTGCCACCTCTACGAGCACGTGAAATCAGACATCGCCGTGTCCATGTCTATGGGCCCGAAATTCGTGGCCGGGCACGACTTCCCGTTCGAAGGCGTTAGCAAGGCTGTTTACGACATCGGAGGGCCTTCGGAGACTTTCAAAGACGGATCGTGGGTAAAGAGGGTCCGTACTTTCAGGAGCTTCTCCGTGGATGAGATGATGGAGCACTCGTTCGCCCTCGCCGTGAGCGGGGAAGAGTACGGAAGGTTCGCCGAAAGGATGGAGAGCGCAGGATTCGGCAAAATACCTCCCATGTATGACGGTAGGTTCCCGGCATGCTCCGTCCCGAACGGAATGGACGCGTGCGCCCTGAGCCATCTGGAGCTCATCAAGGCGGCGAAATCGCTGAATTTCCCCCAGATCACCATATTCGAGTCGGACGCCTACCCTGCCACAAATTGCCGCGACGAGCTGGGCAGGTTCCTGGATGGCGGAATACCGGACGACGCGACAGAGATCACGTTCGGAAATCTCCATTTCGTCAGGAGGCACGACCTCGCCGGGAAACACGGTCTGTTCGACACTGACGGCAGGTTCGGCCGGATAAAGGGCGACCTGTGGGGAACGCACGCCGCGACTGTGTTCAGAAGCGGATACGACCAGTGGATAGAGAATTTCATCAGCCACAGGCCGCTCATCCACGCGGACTTCTACAACACGCTTACCGGAAAATGCTACGCGACGGAGAGGAGCTTCTTCATCCAAGTCAAGGACAGGCTTCAGTACCCGACGTGGATAGCCGACCCCCAGAACCTTAATGATTTCCCTGGATATCCTGGGTTCATGTGATGTCAGGAGGATATTTGCGCTACACGGGAATGAGAGGCTCCTGCGATCACGGAAATGGCATGATCGGCGTCTGCATCGTACATTTCAACACCCCAGACCTCACGTCCGCTTGCGTAAAATCGGTTGTCAAAAGCACGCCTTCCGTCTCAAGGATAACGGTTTTCGACAACAGCGACCATCTTCCATTCGTCATACCTGAAGGGTTAGGAAACCTCGTCCGCGTTTTGGACAACACCGGTGGAAACCTTGTTGATCTGGACAGGATGGTGAGCGAGAGAAAGGGGAAACGCCCTGAGAGGGGGACGGCTAACTACGGGTCAGCCAGGCACTGCAGGTCAGTTCAATGGCTCATAGACAACTCGGACGACCCGTTTGTACTCCTTGACAGCGATGTTCTCTGCAAGAGTGACATGTCCGTAATGGTTTCGGAATCCCACGCATGGGTTGGTGAATGTTCTTCGGAATACTCAGAGGATTATGGTTTAAAGCCGACAAGGATATTGCCGTTCGCGTGTTACATAAACGTTCCGATGGTAAAGAATGCGGGAGCGCGTTATTTCAATGAGGATTTCATGTGGAGATTCTCAGAAGATGAGTATGGAAGTAATTGCGACACTGGGGCGTGGTTCTACAGGGACTGCGAGGAGCGCGGTCTGGACGGCAAAAGGCTGGAGTCTCTAGACCAATACATCGTTCATTATGGATCCGCGTCATATAGGAAGAGGATGAGTTTCCACGCATGGATCGAGATGAACAGGAGACTGTGGGAATGACAGCTTTCATCGCGCACTATAATACCCCCAACGTGACATCGGCCGCCGTAAGGTCGATCGATAAAAACGCTAAGGGCATAGACCGTGTCGTCATATTCGACAGCAGCGACAGAGACCCTTTCGTAGCTCCGGAAACCGTAAGTGTCGGGATAGATGTTGTCGACAATACGTCCGGTAAGGTCATAGACTTCGATGAGATGCTCCGGGGTTTTCCGGACAAGGTCGCAAGGGATGCACGCATCTCGAACTACGGGTCGGCCAAGCATTGCAGGTCTGTCCAATGGTTTATCGACAACACCGACGAGCCGTTCATGCTGGTTGACAGCGATGTGCTGATGAAGGGGGATATCCGTGATTTTGTCGTTGACGATGCCGTATGGTCGGGCCAGGTCTTCTCCGCATTTAACGATGAGATGGGACTTTGCCCGTACAGGGTTCTGCCGTTCCTGTCATTCATAAACGTTCCGTTAGTCCGGGACTCCGGAGTAAGGTACTACAACGGCGAGTTCATGGAGATGCTTTCAAATAATCTCCCGAACAAGCACTACGACACAGGGGCGTGGTTCTACAGGGACTGCGAGGAGCGCGGGCTAAAGGGCCATCGCATAAAGTCGCTCGACCCGTATATCGAGCATCTGGGAAGCGCGTCGTTCTCCAGAAGGAAAAAAAATATGGCGGACTCATGGCTCGAGAGGAACAGGAGCCTGTGGGCCCCGGATGCGCTGACCGTTCAGATTGGGTAAATTATCCGTGAGGACGGGAGCCGTCCGATGCCGGGCTTTGTTCCTTTCGACCGGAATCGGACACGCCGCGGAACGGCGCAGGACCATCCGACATCCAGGCATGCGGGTTCGACCCCCGCCCCGTCCGCCACTTTCATCCCGTTTGTGGTATAATCAGTCAGTTATGATCACTGACAGACACGCATCAACCCTTCAGAAGCTGGCGTTCTACGGCCAGGCTTGGTCCCCCACCGTAGGACGGGAAAACCCCGAGCCGTCGGTCGCAGACGTCCTCAACGCAATAGGCGTCGCCCAGGCGAGGGGAATCGGGACTCCAGAGGAGCGCAGGGACGCGTTCGGGCGCATTATCGACTCCGGACTCAGGAGCACGTCGCCGGCGGAAAACGCGCTCAGAATGATCGGAGGAGGCATCCTCGGAAGGGTCATAACGGGAGCATTCACGAACAACGGCTTTCTCAAGGGGCTAGGGACCGGCATAGGCGCCGTCTCGGCCATCAGGAAATACTAGATCCGGAGGTTTTGATGACAGGGTATATCAGCGAAAGCGAGCGTGGCCTGCTTTTCAGGGCTGGCGTTCGGGACGCCTTGATGGAGAAGACGGCGAAAGTGGACCTGAAATCGTTCAGCGAGTTCCTCAAAGTCCTGAAGAACGCAGGAGGCGTGCTCGTTTCCCCAGTTCCGGCCGCCTGGGGGCTCACGAAGGAGACGGTGAATCTCCTGAAGGCTCTCTCGGTCTACGGCGCTGGGGCAGGCACGGTCGGATCGGTAGCGTGGAACCTCATCAAGGACAGGATGCAAAGGGAGTCCCCTGAGACCGAGTTCAACAGGAAGGTGGAGGCCATGTACGCTGGAAGGGCGAGGGAGCTCGAGGACGCGAAGTGGATGGACCGCGTCCGTGGGATGAGGGACGACCTCGCCAGGAACTACAAGAAAATGCCGTCCGATGAGTACGAGAAGCGGTACGGAGAGCTCATGGACGCGCTTGACGAGAGGCTCGCGTGATGTCTGGATTCTCGTTCGTTTCGTCAAGTCCAGCCCGCAGGGGGGTGCCGACATTTTGTACTGGAGCCCCGATAAATCCTGATTCCCTATTCAGGGCTTCGGAAGGCGGTGATGGGGGGACGCCGGTTCCTGGATTCGGGAGCGAGTTCAGGGTCAAGAAGGTGAAGGTCGAGATATTCGACCTTTCCGACATTGATCAGAGGAAGGCGTACGAGAGTCTTTGGAAGCGTCTGCTCGTGAAGGTGGGAAGGCTTGAGGCCGTTGTCGAGACGAGCAAGGACCTTGTTAGGCGTCCAGACGGGACGTCATACTGGATGAAGTATGTCGAGTATGTGGAGTTCGCCGGGGAAGGAGATAGTCCGTCAAAAGGTGATGAGACAGACGAAGGCTGCGAATTCGATGAAGGCGATGAATGCGATGAAGGAGATGGAGATGATTAAGAGCGCTAAGTTGCAACTTGATGAAAGGCAGCGTAAGGAACTCGCGAAATACCTGAGGTGGGCTCTCGGTGCCGGCGTCCTGTCGGCCGGGATCGGGACGTACGCGAGCGGGGTCAAGTCGGACGATAAGCGCCGGAAGGCCATTGACCCTCACAAGTCCAAGAGTGCGATCATAGTCGACATCGATAAGTCCAACTTCACAAAGGGCCTGCCGACGCCGGAGGAGCACAGGAGGATGTTCGGAGGGGAAACGGACGCTGTGGCGAAGACGGACATCTCGGGGATGGATAAAAAGGATATCGACAGTCTCAAGAGGGAGATATCGAGAAAGAGCGAGAGGCGGTTCGACTTTTTCGGCACGAAGGCTGCCGTGGACGGGTCAGGCTCTCCAGAGCCCGATAAGGCGAAGCCTGAGGGCGGCAAGGATGACGTTCCGGAGAAAGGCGGTGACAAAAAGACGGATCTCCCCAGGGACGACGCCGGAAGGTTCGTGTCCCCGACATCCCCGATCGGCGTTATGAAGGCCGAGGAGGAGCGAGAGAAGCGCGATAACGGGGATGGAGGAAACGGGCAAGATTCCGGATCAAACGAGAAAACGGCCAAGGACGACGGCTGGAACCTTGATTGGGCTGACTCGACGTGGAAGGCCATAGCCCATCCTGGCAAGACGATGAAGGCGTTCATCCAGTCCGGGGCCTTCGTCCCTACTGCCATATCGGCTGGAGGGGTCGGCGCCATCTACCTGTCCGCCATGATTGTCGACAGGGTAAACAAGATGAGGGCGCAGAATTCAATGAAGAACGCCGAGCGGGCAAGGAATCGCTACGTCAACATCCTGCAGGGCGGAGGCGAGAAAACGGCCCAGGAGGAGGGATACGGTCCCAGAGAGAACATCAACTCGCTTACCGGAGCCGTGATAGGATCGTCGTTCATTATCCCGGCCGTCGCCATGTGGATGGTCACGAACAAGATCATGGAGATGCGCAAGAGGGAGAAGGAGGAGGCGAAGGACAGGTCCAGCTCGATACCGGACGACCGGTTCGTCCTATACAGGACAGTTGACGGTAAGGACATGAGGATCCGGCCTGAGGCCGCACTCGCAGCCGCGTCCATCAAGCAGGCCATGTTCATGGACTTTGTAATGGAGAAAAAGGCGGAAGACTCGGTGAACTTATTCAGTAGGGCCGTGGACAAAATTAAGGAGGAATTCGTCCCAAAGGATGCGTATGAAGCTAATGACACAGGATACGGTAACGCCGTAAACGAAATATACGGTATCATAAGCGATGAGAAGAACAAGGATAAGCTTTTGGATATAGCGAAAGCGTATGACCCTGAAAACCCGAATACCCGTCTCGCTAGGGAAAAAATGCTTGAGATGATTCCGAAGGACAGGCTTGGCATGTTCGCCAAACTTGATCCGAATGAGCTTCAGAGAAGGGTTACCACCGACAAGAGGGTAGGGGACCTGTTCACGAGCTACCTAAACGATGGGAGTCACCCCGGGTGGAACCAATTGGTGGAGGACAGGACGAACAGAATGATCGTAAATAACGGGTGGGCTAGGGGAGGGAGCCTGTGGTTTAGATTCCTGAGCTGGCTTATGAACGGTCTGGGATTGAGGAGGATGTTCACTAGAAACTATGTGAACAAGGCTCTTTCAGGTATGGCTCCGCAGCCTTCCACCGTCTCGAATGCCAAAACCTAGAAGACCGCTTAATACACTACCCGATCAAAGATGGCCGGCTCAACGAAAAATGGCCCGTTCCGGTCTATTCGAGAGGAAACGCGGTGACCGGCGCTGAGAACTCACAGGTGAAGAAATGACGCTACTTGAAACCATCGACTCGATCTTCTCGAAAAAGGCCTCCTCGCCGGCGCAGCGCGCCGTGAACGCAGGAGCCCCTGACGCAGCCGAGAACCCCACAGAAGGGCAGAGAAGGGCGGGGAACTACAGAAAGGTCCACCTGTCCATCGACGGGTTCCGCGTGTCCATAGAGAACCCGAAGGGGTCAATCCGATCCGGGGTCTCTCCGGACGGGACGAGGTGGAGCAATGCTCTCGCATGCGACTACGGAGACATCAGGGGCACGACAGACACGGACGGCGACCCGGTGGACATCTACCTGTCCGACCATCCGGAGAAGGGGTGCGTCTTCGTCATCGACCAGGTGGACCCCAAGACCGGAAAGTTCGACGAGCACAAGGTCATGTACGGTTTCGACAGCGTCGAGGACGCCAAGAAGACCTACCTAGCCTGCTACCAGAAGGGGTGGAATGGCCTAGGATGGATCACGCCTGTCTCCAAGGCCGAGTTCAGGAAGTGGATCGACTCGTCTGACCGCAAGACCAAGCCGTTCCACGAGTACAGGTCCGTCGCTCCGATCGTCGATCCGATAAAGGTCAACGAGAAGGCGGCCCAGGTCAATCCTGTCAATCGCCCGTCCGAATACGTCGTCCAGAAGGGCGACTCGCTTTACGGTATCGCCCAAAAGCTAAAGGTTCCTTTGAAAGAGCTGATCGCCGCGAACAGCCTCAAGAACCCGAACGTTCTCTCTATCGGGCAGAAAATTGTTATCCCCCCGCCAAAGCAAGCCGCCGGTCCGGTGGATGTCTACGAAAGGTTCAATAACGTTGCAAAGAGGCTCCACGAGAATCTGAACAACCCGATTCTAGAGGCCGCTGTGCTGGCGAACATAGACAGGGAGACAGGAGGTAGATTCGACTACGCCACTAAGCAGATGGGAGGGGGAGGTGGACGCGGGCTCTTCCAGTACACGGGCCCCTCTCTTGATGCTTATAAGGCGTGGCTCGCGAAGAACGGGCTTCAAGACTCGTCCGACAGCCAGATCGACTATTTCACGAAGGTCTACATGCCGTCCAGGTCCGGTTACAAGGCCCACATGGCCGCCGGGGCGGAGTTCACCGCTGACAAGTACGCCGACTGGCTTCTGAGAAAGGTGTTTACTCCTGCCCACACGATACCCGGGAACAGGAGCTACAGCGAGGCGGCCGTCGCGAAGTCGGCGAAGCTCCACAGCGACTTCATGAAGAGGCTCAGGAGGAACGGTGACGTCTGGGTCCTGAACCAGGAGGCCTCGAATCCAGCCAAGACCGAAAAACAGGCTCCCGCGGACAAGGCCCCTGCCGCCAAATCAGATCCAGCCGAAAAAAAGAGCATCGTCAAGACATCGCAAGATCGTCATGAGGAGGATGATATCCCCGCGGAAATGAAGGAAAAATTTCCTATCGGGAAATGGGTAACCTTCCCTCACGCGAGGATGAGTGGAAAGGTACGTAAGATCGTAGGATACTATTACGGCGGGAAGCGGTCCAACGGAAAGGATTACTACTGCTGCTGGCTAGATTCCCCAGACATCGAAGAAGGGGGAAGGTTTAAGACCACCGGACTCGCCATGTACGGCGGGTTCGGAGACCATCCCGGGAAGGTGTTCAACACTCGGGAAGAGGCTCAGAAGAATCTTGACGACGAGGAGACTGCTTCCGGATATAAGAAAGAGAAGAGCATAGTCAAGACTTCCCAGGCGGACGACGCCGACGATCCCATGGAGGGCGTGCCTCCGGGCGTGAGGCTACGCGGGTTCACGGACGCGCCGGCCACTCGGCAGGCCATCATGGACAACGTCCTTGAAGCCGTCAAGAACCGCTTCCCGATCGAGAACGACGACGTGCGCCTCGAGCTTCTGGACGTTAAATACGAGGGTCCTACCTCCTACACGCTTGAGCAGCAGAAGAGGGCCATCCTGAACAACAGGCGCCTCGGATGCTCTGTCGCCGGGACGTGGCGCCTGACGGACAAGCGCACCGGGAAAGTCCTGGACGAGCGAAGGGACGGCGTCATCAGGGTACCTTACTACACCGACAGGGGAACGATCATCAATAACGGGAGCGAGTACACCGTCATCTCTCAGGCCCGCCTGTCCCCCGGGGTCTACGTGCGCCGCAAGCAGAACGGCGAGCTCGAGTCCCAGTTCAACGTGGCGAACGGGCTCGGCTTCCGGATCGGACTGGACAGGTCGACCGGCGCACTGAACATGAGCGTCGGACAGGGCCATGTCCCCCTTTACCCCATTTTGAGCGCCCTCGGCGTGTCGGATGACGACATGCGGAAGTCCTGGGGAGACGCCGTTGCGAACGTGAACATCGCCAAGTTCGACCCTAGGGCCGTCGACAAGGTCTACGCGCGCTACGCCGGCCGCCGGGCCGACATGAGCCTGACCCCGTCCGAGAAGGCCTCGTTCATCTCCGAGTCGCTTGCCTCCAGCGGGCTCGACCCAGACGTCGTCGTCCGGACGCTCGGGCTTGAGAACGCCTCTGGAGTGACCGGGAAGGTCATGCTCAGGGCCGCGCAGAAGCTCCTGAACATCAACAGGGGCGCTGAGGAGCCGGACGAGCGCGACAACCCCCGCTTCAGCCGGTTCTACGGGGTGGAGGACATGATGCGCGAGCGCATCGACCGCGACTCTGGACGCCTCACGAAGTCCCTCCTGTTCAGGGCGAAGCGGGACCGCTCGCTGGCCCGCATAGCCAGGAACGCGCTCGGGCCCTATCTCGACACCTTTCTCTCGGGGTCCGGACTCGCGATGCCAGGAGAGGAGGCGAACCCGATGTCGCTCCTCACCCAGCAGTCCCGCATCACCCGCCTTGGGGAGGGCGGCATCTCCTCGCCCGACCTCGTGACCAACGAGGCCCGCAACGTCCAGGGTGACTACCTGGGCTACGTGGACTTCATCAGCGGTCCTGAGTCGTTCGGCATCGGGATCGACGTCAGGGCGGCGCTCGGGACGATGAAGGGGAGCGACAACCGGATCTACAACAAGATGATCGACATGCGGACCGGTAAAACCCGCTACGTCTCCCTGAACGACGCGTCGTCCCACACCGTGGCCTTCCCGGGCCAGGACCCGAAGTCACCCAACCTCTACGTCATGCGCAAGGGCGTGCCTACGATGGTCCCCAGGGACGAGGTGGACTTCATGGTGCCTGGGTTCGGCAACACCGTGTCTGCCGGCATCAACATGAACCCGATGCCAACGGCCGTCATGGGCGCCCGCCAGTTCTACATGTCGAAGTTCTGGGAGCAGTTCCTCCCCCAGAAAGAGGGAGAGGTTCCTCTTGTCGAGAGCCTGACCGACGACGGGAAAACGACGTACGGCGAGTACTACGGGCGGAGGGTCGGATGCCTGACGGCCCCGTTCGCCGGTACCGTAGTGAAGGTGAGCGACAATGAGATCGTCCTCCGCGGGAAGGACGGCCGCGAGCACACCGCGTCGCTCGTCAAGGGCCTCCCGTTCAACCGCCTGTCCTCCCTCTCGTTCACCGCCCAGGTGAAAAAGGGAGACGAGGTGGAGGAGGGCGGAATCCTCGCCAACTCCAACTTCACCGACCCGAAGACCGGAACGGTCACCATGGGACGGAACCTGAAGGTCGCCGTGCTTCCCGCCCCGCAGGGCACGTCGTCGTTCGAGGACGCCATCGTGATCTCGGAATCCGCGGCGAAGAAGCTCGCCACGTCGCGCACGTACAACTTCGAGCAGGACACTAAGAACGGCGTGCAGATCGCCAGGTCGAAGTTCCTCGCGGCGTTCCCGTCGGCCTACACGAAGGCGCAGGCCGACACGATCGGGGACGACGGCGTCGTAAAGGTCGGTACCGTGCTCCACAGGGACGACCCCATGATCCTCGCCATCGGGCCCAAGATGCTGTCACCGGAGAACGCACAGCTCGGAAAGCTCTCCGGCGTCCTGAGGAACGCCATCACGGACAGATCACAGAAGTGGGAGCACGACTGGCCTGGAGTCGTCACGGACATCGTGTCGGGACCGCACGGCGCGAAGGTGATCGTCAACAGCGACCCTCCTGTGAAGCCCGGCGACAAGCTGTGCCCCGATTTCTCTCTAAAGGGGGTCGTCTCGGACGTCATCCCGGACGATAAGATGCCGCGCGACGCGGCCACGAACGAGCCGTACGACATGCTGATGAACCCCATGGGTTTCCTCTCCCGCGTCGCCCCGGGCCAGATAGCCCTGATGAACCTCGCCAAGGTGGCCAAGAAGACAGGGAAGCAGATCCGCATCCCTCAGCTGCCGCCGCAAGAGGGGTGGACCGCATGGGTCAAACGGCAGATGGACGAGAACGGCGTCAAGGAGTCGTCAGACGTGTTCGACCCGCAGACGGGAAGGATCATCAAGAACGTCGGAGACGGGTACGCGTACGTCAAGGCGTTCCACCACCTGGCCGAAAAGAAGTTCTCGGCACGCGGCGTGGACAGCGCCTACACGATGGACGAGCAGCCGGCCAAGGGGGGCGATGACGGTGCTAAGCGTATGTGTTTCACCGCAGATCAGCCGATCAGGGTATTGCATGGAGAGGAATCCATAGGTCATATCGTAGACAAGAAAATTCCCGAATACGTGTGGACCCGCTTCGACAACGGGTCATGGGGTTATTCTCTCATAACGAACTGGTTCTGCCGCAAGGGGAAGATGTCAGAGGTTCTGTCCATATCAATTAACTATCTGCCAGGGTCAGATAATTGTAGCCGTAAGCGAGTAGTATACACAGGCAAGACGATGCATGTCACACGTCAGCATCACATGTACTCCTTCAACAAAGGTGAAGTTCTTGCTGGTGATTTAAGGCCTGGTGACTGGCTGACGACATACGGGTATGTGCCTACAGAGGACCAGATGTCCATTCTAATGGGTTCTATGCTTGGCGATGGATGCATATGCAATATAAACGACAATCTATGCAAGTCTGACAGGACGAATAGCTTAGACGTCGGATGTATACCGTTCTACCAAGAGCAGCACAGCCACCATCAGTACGCCTACGTCAACTGGAAGATACACTGCCTAGGAGCGCTGGTGTCAAGCAGAAAGAACACCCAGAGGAAGAGCAAGACTGGATTTAGGCGTGCTGATGGAGACGACTCGCATATTGTGTATTTTCAGATTCACCGCCATGACATAGCAGAACGGCTCAAGAACATGTTCTATAGACAGCCAGACGGGTCTCTCGGTCGTAAGAGCCTTGTCAACGTCGACCTGTCTAACATAAATGATGTCGGCATAGCCGCATGGTTCCTTGACGATGGCTGCGCATCTGAGCACACGAAGAATGGAGTGCCGACCGGTAGCCCATTTGGGGCAATATCAACATTGAACTTTACGTATGAAGAGAACTGTAGGCTTGCCGAATGGCTTTGCGGGAGGCTTGGCGCTGGCGTGACTGTCAGGACGACGCATAAAACCTACAAAGGTGTAAAAAAAGAGTATTATTACTTGGGGTTGTCTGCTGATGCCTGCCGCAGTATGGCTCGTATTGTAGCCAAATACATCAGGCCTGAAGACATACCAGCCTCTAAGAAGTGGCTGATAAATGAAGTTTCAAGGCTGTATGAAACGTACGTAGGTGTAGACACTGCTTACGCACTTGGAAGCGTCCCGGCGCTTGTCACATCTGTGAGGCCGTACAGCGATGGCAAGCATGGTCCAGACGACGAAATATGCCTGTATGACATTACAGTTGCGAAATCGCACAAATACTGTGCTTCTGACTGCCTGGTTTCAAATTCTGGTTTTGACGCGACGGCCCTGCTCTCTCACGGCGCGACCGACGTCCTGAAGGACTCCATAACCCTGCGCGGCTCGCGCAACGACGAGTACTGGCGCCGCTACCGCCTCGGGCTCCCCGTCGAGGAGCCCGGAGTGCCGTTCATCTACCAGAAGTTCCTGAACACACTCCGCGCCGGCGGCGTGAACGTCGTGGAGAAGGGAGACGTCACATCCATCATGCCGCAGACCGACAAGGACATCGACGAGCTCGCCCAGGGCCGAGTGATCGACTCCTCGCAGATGGTCGACCCCGACATGAACCCCGTAAGGGGAGGACTCTTCGACCTCGGAAAGACGGGCGGGATGGGCGGAAACCGCTGGAGCATGATCACGCTCCCGGATCCCGTCCCAAACCCGATGATGGAGGAGCCCGTACGCCGCGTCCTCGGACTGACGGCGAAGAAAATGGAGGCCGTCCTCTCCGGACGCGAGGAGCTGAACGGCAAGACGGGCGGGGAAGCCCTCAGGGAAGCCCTGTCGAAGGTCGACGTGGACGGCGCCATCGAGAAGGCCCGCTCGGAGGTTCTAACCAGGCGCGGGGCGCAGCGGGACAACGCCGTTAAGGTCCTCGGATACCTGAAGTCCGCCAATAAGATGGGCATCTCTCCGTCAGACTGGATGATCTCGCGGGTTCCCGTTCTCCCGCCCATGTTCCGCCCGGTCTCCAAGATGGGCGACGTAGCCCTCGTGCCCGACATGAACGAGCTCTACAAGGAGCTCATCGAGATGAAGCGCAACTACGAGGACCTCTCCAGGGAGCTCCCCGCCTCCGCCCTCGCGGACGAGCGCCTTGCCGTCTACGGGGCCGTGAAGGCCGCCTACGGGCTCGGTGACCCCGTAACGCAGGAGGGCCGCGCGAAGAACCTCAAGGGCGCCGTCAGGCAGGTGATAGGGACAGTCCCGAAGATGGGGATGTTCCAGGCAAAGACCGTCTCGAAGACCCAGGACCTCGTCGGACGCTCCGTCATCACCCCGAACGGCAACCTCAGCATGGACCAGATCGGGATCCCTGAGGACATGGCCTGGACAATATTCAGACCCTTCGTAGAGCGCAAGCTCGTCCAGCGCGGCTATTCCCCGGTCGCCTCAAAGGAGATGATCGACGAGAGAAACGCCACTGCGAGGCACATACTGGACGACGTCATGGAGGAGCGGCCCGTTCTCATGGACAGGGCCCCGACGTGGCACAAGTTCAACATCATGGCCTTCAAGCCTCACATCGTGAAAGGGCGCTCAATCAACGTCTGCCCTCTAGTCTGTGGCGCGTTCAACGCCGACTTCGACGGCGACCAGCAGATTGGAAGCGTTCGCGTCAGCCTTACTGGCAAGGCTCTTGACGACTTTTTGAGTAGCAAAGATATTGGTTGCATCAATCTTAAGTTTTTGATAAATTATCACGCATCCAATCAGAAAAGGAGTTTAGGAGATGCAGATCAAAAAGAGCGTGGTGGCTGAGATGGAAGGTGTCCCGGTTGTCGTTGATCTCGAGGACTTCCCCCATGGCGGGCTCTCGTCAGTGAGGAAGGATTCCGGATACGACATTGAGTTCTACGATGTCCCGGAAGGCGTGAGGGTTTCCTCATACAACGAGAAGACCGGTCTCCCCGAGTTCAGGGATGTCAAATTCTGGTCCGTGCATCGGGGGAAGAAGGTTGAGATCGTAAACCTTGAGGACGGAAGGCAGATCATCACGGACAACGACCCGAGGGCAGTCTACGGCATCGCGGCCAACGGAGACTCAATGACTCCGGGGAGGTTCACGCCGTCCGATGCGATGGACAAGAATGTTCTCGTCCCCGTATCGGACTGTCCTCTAGCCTCCTCTGTTGATGGCCTGTCGTTTGATTTTCAGGATGGGATGATCAAGCTGGAAAAGTCAGGGCTGTGTACTGAAATCGGGTTCGGTTTCGGACAGTTCGTCGGAATCATGGCTGGAGACGGATGGGCGGACAGGTGCCTAAACCCATATCTCTCGGACAACGATGGATATAACATCGCCTTCGTATCAGACTTCCTGAAGACCGTTTTCCCGGACTTCACGATATCGAAGATCGAGCACAGGTTCTGCGATGAGTCCGGTAGGTACGGGGACACGACCGCTTACAGGCTGAACTCCGGTAGACGAAGTATTCTCGGAGGACGGATCAAGGAGCTCATCGACGGGCATGGGGACGAGAAAACGTCCGGGTCAGCCAATAAGAGGCTTCCGGTCTGGTTCCAGTTCGCTGGAAGGGAGTTTATCCTTGGTCTCGTTAACGGGCTTATCGCTACGGACGGGACGGTATGCCTGAGCCACAGCAAAGAGAAGCCCCAGCTCCTGATATCGTTCTCAAGCACATCCATCCGTCTCGTCAGGGAGTTCAGGAGGTGCTGCCAGCTCCTCGGGGTCGGGTCTTCTATTTCCTACAGCAAGCGCACGTCCGGAGGGAACGACTCTTGGATATGCTCAGTAAGCACAGTTGACGCGAAGCGCGTGGATCTCCTCTCGATGTGCTGCCATTCGAGAAAGAGGGACATTTTCGTCTCTTCCCATGTTGACACGCGCTCAACCTACGTCAGGAACGATGTGATCCCGTTCCCTCGCGGAATAGCGGAAAAGATATCGCGTCTGATACCGACTTTCGAGGTTTCGGGTTCTGACGAGGGATCCGCAGGAGAAGACGAGATGGCGATGAGAAGAAAAGTGAATAGTGTCGCCATGAACGTGAGGAATCGCGCGTGTATCGGAACGATAACCAGGAATACCGTCCGCGATATCGAGGCCATTGGGAACGAGATGGCCGAAAAGAACACAATCGCAAGGGATAATGGATTGTCCGTGCTTGCTGATATCGAGTCGAGGTTCTCCGGGATGCTCGAGAAGGACGCGGGCGGAAGCAGGAGGTCGTGGAAGGTCAGCGTGAGCGGCGACGAGCTGAAAGCCCTCTCGGACGGGTGGAACGCCTCGAAGCCAAGGATCGCTCCGACATGGTCCTCCGATGTGAGGAAATCGGTTAACGACATATACATCGCGAGGAAGAAGGGATTCCTTACATGGTCACAATTGGGGGACATAAAGGCTCTGTTTTCCCTGTACGGAAGCCCGGACACCGAACTCAGGGATTGCGCCGAGATGAAGGCCCTTTCGGAGACGGCGTCATATAAGGTTTCGTGGCTCAAGATCAAGTCCGTCGAGAAGACGGGCAAGGAGGAAATCGGGTATGATCTTACTGTGCCAGGCCCCGACACGTTCATTTCAGACGACGGCGTCGTTCTCAGCAACACGGTGAACATCCACGTGCCGGCGAGCGACAAGGCCGCAAAGCAGTCCCTTGAGAAGATGCTCCCGTCCGAGAACCTCATCAGCCTTACGGACATGAAGTCCGTCAGGTACAAGCCCGAGAAGGAGCAGATATCCGGGCTGTGGGCGCTTACGAGGGGCAGGACGAAGCGTCCGGTCAGGGTGTTCGAGACGAAGGCGGACGCGATCAGGGCGTACAGGGGCGGCGAGATCGGCCCGAACGACCCTGTCGAGATAAAGGGGGTGTAGTTGTGGCGAGCTTGATGGACTATGCGACAAAATGTGTTCTTATCCCTGCCCGCATCGTAATACCGGCGCTTTTGGCGGCCGTCCTTGCGATATCGTCCGGCTGCATGAACGTCTACAACCGATGCCCGTGGACGGACGCGAGGATAGAGAGGCCCTACCAGTCCACGAGGGAGATGGCGTCGTGGACGGCCGTTACGGCGTTCCCGCAGATGATGGCGACGGACGGCGTATTCAGGTTTTCATGGTATAATGTATTGTCGGTGCCTGTCTCCGTTATACCGGCTGCGGACACGTGCCTGGAGGCGGTTGCCGACACGGTTCTATACCCGATAGATCGAAAATGAAGTGAAGGTGGGTTTGTATGGATAAAACGCTTGAAAATGCATTGAGAGAAGGACGAATCGATTTCAGCCGACTTCCCGATCCTCTAAAAGTGTTAATAGCAGGAAGTACGCCTTATGATAGAAAAAGGATAAATGATTGGGACGAATGGGGCGCTCCAATAGTGAGATCTTTTGCTGAAAGATCGTTCAATTCGCGAAAACAGGACGTATACTCGGATAAGGATATTAAAGAAATGGGTAGGTGGGCCACTTACGTAGGGACAGAAGACTCTTCTGCCACTCTAGCCCCTTCTGGGACATCATCCAGTTCTGACCCTTCTCCCACTTCTGACCCTTCTCCCGGTTCTGGATCGGAAATCGAAAAATCTTTACGTGAAAAATCCAGATCATCTAAAAGTCGAAGAGGAAGGAGACGGAGGAATAGGACATTATCAAAAGTTCCAGGAGAAAATCAGGTTCCGCGATGGATGGATCTTGTCCGTAATGGTGCGCAGATAGCAGGATCTGTCGCTGGCGCCATAGCGCTCTCGTTTGTTATAGCGGAAAAGGTAAGGGCTCTCAGGGAGAAGAAGAAGAAAAGGAGGATGCTCAAAAAAGCTGATTTCGGAAAGTGGATTGCGGAAACCTTAACTCCTGATGCGCTTCATCCTCGTCTCGCAAGGGCCGCAATCCCCGAGGTCGCGCTGTTCGATAGGGCAGCAACGGCTAAAACGAAAAATGATTATCGTGCGTTCAATGAATCATTTAGGGAGCTCGTACGGAAGAACCAGGAAAAAGGAGTAGGAACAGGTTATATCCCTAGGCCAAAAAACGTGTACCTTTGGGAGAATGCGTTCGCGGACCCTGATGACGAGGAGCTTTTTATTTATAAGCCTAGGGTCGGACCAATCGAGCGTGCAGTCTCGGCCATAGAGCCTCAAGTCGTTCCGTCTAATGGGGAAAACCCCGGGGTCTACGGCATTAAGGAGGACGTAAGGGTTGCCCCACTGACATATCTTGCCGCCGGGATGTTGCCAGACAGCGGATATCGGCGGCCGGAAGGAGAATCGGCTTACATTGGAAATCTCGCATACGCCATGCCGGGAGTCATGGGTTTGTACGCGAAACGAAAAGGATGGTCTGCCGAACAGAAAGATGCTGTAGAGACAAACGGTCTCGACCGCGCTGTCATGGATGCGATAAAGTGGACATCCGCAAGGTATCCTGCCTCAAGGAATGTCCTGTCGGCGTACATAAACGGTGGTTTCGGAGACGTGTCAGACATGAAAGGGTACGGGATCAAGAGGCCTTTCTGGGACTACTCGGCGTCAGCGCCCACTCTGGAGGGGTCTAATGCTCTCAAGAAGGTTGTCGCAGACATAAGGAGAACCGGCGCATACCATACAGAAGAGTCCATGAAGAGACATTACGACGAGCTTCTAAGGTTTTTTGACAACGTCGGGCCATACGTTTTTATGCCTAAAACAGCTCTTGGGGACATAGGGTTCAACAGTAAGACAATCGGACTTTTCCCGTCGATTGAAAAGGGGTGGAGAGACTTCGTCCCGTTTATTGAGAAACATCCAGACATTGTGTCTCGGCTTGATGATCTTTCCGGCGGGATGATTAGCCAAGCTGCAAAAGACGCAGGAGGACAGGCTGACAGGGCAAGGAGAAAGAACTGATTCATTGATGAACATAAATGTCAGGAGGGTTCAGTATGGCGATGGAAGGAAAGACGTCGTGGGTAGACATGTTGAAGACAGCGCAGATGAGGCCGGCGGAGTGGCTTGAGGGATACCATGGCTACAACAGGGACGCGAGATCGCCTTCCGGACACATGCTTGATAGTTCAGGAAGACCGGTACCGCAGATAAGGGCGTGGAAAAATGTCGCTCCTGGCGGAGAACAGAAGTCCGTCATGACATCCGGAAAGGGCAAATGGAACGGAGGTTCCGGGTCTGTCAACGGCGCAAACCCTGACATGGCATACAGGGGATGGTACGGGGCGCTCGGAAACCCTAGCCTTCAGTCGGCCTTGGATGCTGGAAGGGAATACGCATTCGAGAAGGGGACCCCGCTTGAGAAGGTAATGGCGGCCGGATCCTATCTCCCTGAGGCGACAGCAGGTATGGTCGGGGCAAACTCAGCGGCCGTCCTCCTCAAAAGGCTCGGCATTGTTCCCATGGCGAGGGGTGTGTCTGGCGCCATGAGAAGTGTCGCATCAAAGATTCCCGGAGGCAGCGCTGTGGCGTCAGGATTTGGTAAGGCGTTCGGCGCCCTCAGTAAGCTCAAGACACCTATAGGCGTTTCCATGGGCGCGAAGGAGGGTATAGGAACGTACCTCAAGGGAGGAAACTCGGGAGAGATAGCGGGATCCGCTCTTAACGGATACGCGTTCCCGAGCTTCTTCCTCGGAGGGAAGTACGCGTTGCCAGCTTTCGTTGCCGGAATTGGACTGTCAGAAGGAGGGAAGTCGGCGAGATCCGAAGGCTTGGAGAATGGTATAAGGAAAGGTGTCCGGTCCGCTGTGACCGAAGCGGCTAAGTTCCCGTTGTATATGGTTGCCCCTCTCCAGACCGCAGCCGCGGAAATCGGGGCTCAGGGAAACAGGGTCGACAGAAAAAGGGCAGAGTTAAGGTACAAGATAGACAGGGTTCTTGGGAAAATAATGGAAGGCGAGGAAATCAGGCCCAAGGAATACGAGGGTATGGAGTTACTCAAGAGAATGAAAGGCGTGCTTAACGATGAAGACAAGGTGATATGGGACACGTATGCGAAGAACAGGATGTACGACGAGATCCTTGGAAAGCCGTGGAGCCGCGAAATGGCGTCTGAGATGGTTAAGTCAATCCACAAGGATTTTCCGAAGGCAGATGGCATAAGAAAAGAGAAAATGAAAGCGCTGGACGATTACCTGTCCCGGCTCGAGATTGGCGGTTAGACTCTACACGTTTTATTCGGTATAATCATGACATGACTAAGGAGACTTTTGTCCCATGATTAAAGAAAAGCTGATGGAGGCCGTGAAATCCGCTGCCGCGGACTACAACGGCGGGATGGGCGCGAACGACGCGGTTGCCAAGGCCGCGTCGGCTGCCGATTTCAACGGTAACCAGACCGACCGTCTGGTCGAGATGTTCAACACGCTCGCCGCGATCAGCAAGGAGCGCGACAAGAACGACCCGACAGGGGCCTGCGAGCTGGCGAGCAAGGAGGCTGTAGCCAAGATCCTCCTTGACGGCGCGTCGGACGGCGGGCTCAAAAAGGCCGCTTCGTCAGAAACCGGAAACGTATGCGATTACTCTTTCTACGCGAATCCGCCTTCGAAAACGAACGCCACGATGGAGGCCATGGATGCCGGATTCAGTTCCGCCGTGAAGGAGGCCTCGTCAAGGGAGGATGATGACGGAACGTCCGGAATGTCGAGCGCGAGCGTGCTGAAGATGATTTTCGGGGACATCGATCTCCTGAAGTCCGCCGGCGAGATGGCGGGAAGTCTCTCCAGGGAGATGGACATCGCCGCGCGCGAACGGGCCGTTAAGATCGCCGAGGCGATCGAGATGTCCAAAGATCCGGAAACAACGGCCGCCATGTTCAAATCGGCCTGTACGGCGGGCAAAGCCCTTTCACTCGTTTCCTCTGTATGCGGGTCCGTCGCGTCGTCCGACGGAGGTGCGTTCGCGTCGTCCGCCGTGTTTGACGCGTCCCCCGTGGAAGACCTGCTCAAGATGGCCGAGGAGGTCGACACCATTCTCGGCATGGCATCCGAGTTCAGGGGCAAGGAGGCGTTCTACATCAAGAAAGCGGAGGAGGCTGAGTCCTCCGTCACAGGACTTCCGGATGATAACGCAGGAGGGTCTTCGCTTTCGGATTTTTTCGACCCTGCCGAACCGGTAGCGTCTGGCATGGATGCCCCTGACGGCAAGCCTGAAGGAGACGTTTCAGGATCGTCAAACGGTACGGGATGGGACACCATCGCGGACAGCCGTCTGAGCGATAAACTGGCGTCTGTCATCAGTGAGATGGCGGATGGTTCCCTCACCTCAGACGGGACCGGTACGGAAATCGAGAAGGACGCCGCCCCGATAGCGAACATATTGCCGACCGTGAGCTTCAGCCCGGCGCTTAAGGCGCTTTCGGACAACGGCAAGCTGTCGGGTGAGGACGAGATGCTTCTCAACGTCAGGAGGTCGATGCTGCTTGACGACCTGATGGCAAACGACCCCATCATCCGTGACGCCGATCCGAACGTCGTAGCGGAGGTGTACAAGTCGATCGTCATGTCGTCCCCCCGCATATCCCTTGACAAGGCCATGGTGAGGTCCGTCCTCAGGTCCGCGGTGAACTCGGTCGCCGTGTCTCCTGCGGACATGAAGGTCATGACTGACGTGGACAAGGGGATAAGGATGTCGAACGTCGAGGACCTTACGAGGCTGGACAGCTCGATCAAGGATTCCAACTATCTCTAGGAGGTTCCGTGAAGATTCGCGTTTTTCTTTCAATGGACGATTCGGTCTTCAGGGTTCTGATCAACACAGAGGACTGGAGCGAGAGAGACCTTGAGCTGATGGTCCAGTACGGCGAGCCGGAGATCAACGTCGGTGGAGACGTCACCTACACGTACTCGGACACCACGATTAAGTCACAGGGCGCGTCGGCAAGGTCGGCCTCCGTGGATCCGGAGAAGACGGTCACTTTCGGCGACGAGTATGTCAGGGTCCTGCATGGCTTCCCGTACATGCGTAGCTTCGACTCTAGGGACTACTCTTCCGTAGGAGAGGCGAGGGCCGTCGGGAACGAGTGGAAGGAGATCGTCATTGGACGGATCGAGGGCGCCGTTGATGATCTCCGCGCCAGCTTCACGGCGCAGATCCCGACGGAAGAGGTTGTTGAGATTTGATGCTGGAACACTCTACTGATAGAAGTCAGAGAAAGAATGGTGATGATATGAATGTTGTGAAGTCCGTTCTTCCTAGGTCATGGTACGATTTTCTCGTTCCCGTGGACAGCAGGAGGGCCGAGAGGAAACTGGAGAAAGTTAAAGAGCAGATCAGTAACGCCGCGGCCAATGGTCTAGATGGGGAGGCGGAGAGTCCCGCCCCGTCCGTGAAAGATCTCGACTGGACAACGCTGGCCCTTATGGCTGGTGGTGGGCTTCTGTCTCATTCGGTTGCCTCTGAGCTCGCCGGTGGAGATAATGACGAAAACGGGAAAAGGAAGCCGGCGTGGAGGCGCGCACTTTCCAAGATCCTTCCACTAGGCGCGGCTGGACTTGGAATTTACGGTGGTTATGCCCTCGGTGACATGCTTAAGAAGAAAGCCGCGGATACCAGCGAAGTGCTCGATCTTATCAGCGGTATTCGCAAAGGCCGTGATACTAATTACGCAGAGGCGAGAAGGGCGGCCACGGGAGCGGATCCGAAAGGAACGTTAGAAGGGTTGGCTTCGGAGGGGAACCTCGCTGGTACAGTCGAAAATTTGGCTAGTATTCCGTTTTATGCAGGAGGAGCTTGGGGGCTCGGAAAATACATTGGTAACTTGCTTAGCGCAAGGGATTATAATGCGAAATGGTCAGATTTTCTGAGAGATGCTAAAAACGTTACTGACGCTAATTTGGCATTTGCGAATTCGAAGGTTGGTTTGGGTGAAGTGAGCAATGCGAAAGCAAATACCTTCACAAATCCAGGAGGTAAAAACAAAGCTGTTTCAGATGCTCGTAGAGGTGTCAATGCTGCAGAAGCAGCCAGTAATTACAAAGCATTGACTGCTAGCAAAGAACCGGGAGCTCAGCCAAAAGGAGTAGTAAAGATAAAAGGATCCGATCATAGGTACAGGGCAAGCAGGACGCCCGCTGCTGCAGGAGGAGCGTCGGCACTCGCCGGCGGGTTACTGTCCGTATTGGCTAACATGAACAGCGGCGGTGTGGATAACCTCAATAGAGCAATAGAACTTCTGGGGGATCAATAGATCTTCTGGAGTAGTTTGTTTATTCAAAGAGGGGTGATTCATGTCGATGATCAAGGTCACATACTCTTCCGACATCAGCCAGTCCGTCGGGGTTGGCGGGGAGATCGTGAAGTCCGCGTCCGAGATGAGAAAGCAGGCCTCCACGATCTTCAGGTGCGGGTACGACCAGCTCAAGCCTCCGGATGGCATGACGGGGATCCACCTGGTCGCCCTCGGGGACTCAGAGGCGTACCCGATGAACAGGAACGGGGATCTGTTCCCTAAGGAGGCGTGCGTCAAGTACCACGACACGTTCGTGAAGTACGGCCACGTCTTCCAGCACCACAGGAACAAGGACCCCGAAAAGGCAATCGGTCAGATCAAGGCCGCGGCATACAACCCGGACATGCACAGGATCGAGCTGTACATCTGGGCGGACAACGAGAAGGCCCGCGACCATCTTGACCGCCTCGAGAAGACCGGCGAGGTCAGCTTCAGCATGGCGGCCAAGGTGCCTTTTGACCGCTGCTCATGCTGCGGGGCCATACGGAAGCAGGCGGGCGACGAGAACGAGTGCGACCACGTCAAATACAGCCTCGGGAAGATCGCGGAGGACGGCAGTCAGATCGGGACCTACAATGACGAGCCGACGTGGTTCGACATCTCCTTCGTCGGCCGGCCAGCGGACCGCATCGCGTGGAGCCTGAAGGTCGCTTCTGGCATGCCGGAGGACATCCCCATCTGCAGTTCCGTCAAGCGGGCAGAGATCGAGGGATACGTACTCCCTGACGATCTGGTCATCGAGTCGGACCTGGCGGTCAGGAAGCTCGGGATCATGAAAAAGCTGGCCGGCGCCTATTCCAGGATGGACTCGTGGATTTTCGGCGGCGCGAAGCCGTCGGGGGCTAGGGAGGCATACGAGTTCGAGCTCAGGAAGCTCGCAGGCGCCAGGCTGGACGGGGAGACTCTGTCGTCGCTCAGGGCCCTTGACCCTTCCGACGCCTTCGCCGCGCTCGGGAACGCCGGCGTCATCCTCGACGCCGAATCGTTCCTGAAGTACGCGTTCGGCCCCGAATACGGGAAGGTCGTGCGATACGCTGGCCATGTCGCCCGCAGGGTTCCCGGGATCATAACGGAGGCCGTCAAGACGGCGTCGTGCGCCGGGTTCTGCAACTGCGCGTCTTACGACCCGTCCTGCCCGCTCGCGCTCTCTAGTCCGGTCCCCGGTCCGATCCGCGAGGCCCTGTCGAAGTCCGCGTCCGCCGGCGGGTTCTCCGCATGGGACGCCGTGACTGGAATTCTGTCTGCCATGGCGTCCGGGGAGTGCCCGCAGTTCGTCCGTATGGAGAAAAGCGCGGACGCGGATGCGGACGGCGAGGTTTCCGCTGTCGCGGACAGGCTGGCCAGGCGCTACGCGATGTACAAGGTGGCCGCGCTGGCCGCGGCGCTGTCAGGGCCGGCATGCGCCGGCATACGTGAGGACGACGTGATCGCGATCGCAGCGGCGCAGGACATGGTGTCGCCGTCCGCGAGTTGACACGCCACAGAGGATTATGTATGATTTACTGTGTCAGCCAAGTTGCTTGGGAAGTACTCCGCGTACTAGCCGGCGACCGACGGCGCAGGCAGGAAAGACGGAACAAGACAAACTAAAGGAGTAAAAATGGCACTTCCGCTGAACCAGCTCATCCAACAGTTCAACAGGCTCGAGAAGCTTGCGAACGAGACGCTCGCTGCAGAACCGGGGGCTCTTGTCGGCGTCGACTCCCTTCCGGGTTCCGAGCATGACGAGAAAGTCCCCAAGGACGCTGAGAAACCCGATCCGGAGGTCACGCAGGGCCTACCCGCCGGAGCGACATCCTCCGAGGGGGCCGTGAACGGTGGCGACGCAAAGCCTCTCAACGAGGGCAAGCTTGAGGTCGACCAGCCGCTTCTGAACCCGGACGAGAAGCCCCTCGTGACGGACGACGCCCTCAGCGCCAAGGAGGCGTCCGACCGCATGGCCAGCCTCATCAACGACCTTTTGTCCGACATCGACAGCGGGCAGAAGCAGGCCGCCCAGAAGCAGGAAACACAGAAGCAGGCCTCCCAGAAGCAGGCACAGCCCGCACCGTCCGCCCAGAAGCAGGCCCAGACGGACGTGCCTCAGAACCCCTCCAAGACGACTATCGCCCTGGACGACGAAACGATCTCCAAGATCGCCGCCGCGAGTGCCGCGTTCATGGCCGGTCGCGGGGCCGCCGAGAACGCTATCCAGAAGGCCCAGGAGAAGAAGGCCTCCGACAGGGAGTCCGTCATCTCCCTGATCAAGGCCGCCTGCGTGAAGGCCGCACAGGCCGACGGGCTTGATCCCGCCGCCGCCGAGGCAGCCGCGAACAACGCCATGGCCATGGCCGGAATCTCCGGCGAGGACGCCGCGGCCGCCGAGGCCGCCGCTGACGCAGGTTCCGCCGATGCAGCCGCCGCCGATGCAGCCACCGGCGTTGGGGATGTCCAGATCCCCGAGGACGTGACGGAGGAAGAGCTCGGAGCCGCGATCGTGGACCTCGTCCGCACAGGAGAGCTCGACGTCGACACGGCCAAGGCCCTCGTCGATGAGCTCGCCGGGGACGAAGGATCCGAGCCGGCCGCCGGTGAGAACGGAGACATCACGGAGGACGAGGCCGCCGAGATCATCGCGCAGGGGCTCGAGAGCGGGGAGATCACACCGGAGCAGGCCAAGGCCATCGTAGGCGAGATCGAGGGTGGTTCCGGGGCCGGCGCTGAAGCCGCCGCCGCCGATGATGCCGCAGCGGCCGGAGAGGCCGACGCCGCGCAGGCGATCCAGGACGCCCAGGACGAGGCGGCCGGTGCCGCCGCCGCCGAGGAGGCCATGAAGACCGCCGCCGCTGCGATCAGGAAAAACGCCATCAGCAAGGTCGCCTCCGCGGTCGTCGCCAACAGGGCCAGCGCCGCGTCAGCGAAGGGCGGGCTTCTCGGAAAGGTCGCCGCATGCCTGCAGCGCCGCAAGGACGCCATCGAGGCCAAGATCCGCGAGAAGACGGCATCCGCCAGTCCGACTGGCGACGAGGCCAAGTACATCGAGGGGTTCTGCAAGAAGGCCGCCGAGATGGGTGTAGACCCCGCCGCCCTCGCCCGGTACGCCCTCGCGTGCCGCAAGTCGAACTGACGGGAGGTGTTCTCCGATGAGCGCAGAGATTCAGAAAAGGCAGGTTCTGGTCCCCGAGGCTGAAGAGCTCCGGAGGACAGCCCGCATCCTCGACCTTTGCGACTTCGGGAGGCGCCTCACCGAGAAGCTCGCTTCCGCCGAGGTCGAGATTGGCGAGACGAAGAAAACGCTGAATAATTTCGTTGAGGCCCGCGAGAGCTTCAACAAGAAGGCCGCGCACGCCGCTAGGGTTCTGGCCGGATGCGGCGCGATCGGGAACGACAAGGTTGACGACTTCGTCAACAAGGTCGCGGAGGATCCGTCAGGGGTCTGGGATCTTGTCGAGAAGATGGCGGAAAGCATTTCCGCGCCCACGCTCGGCAGGGCATCAGACTTCGATTCCTCCCGGAGCGTCGATGATCCGTGGTCTGCCCTGCTCCTCGGCTGCCGCCGCGGGGCGGGTTACGTCGACTGACCCATGTGGGCCAGCCGGTTCACAACCAACAAGCCAAAACCAAAGGAAAGGCAAAAAACATGGGATGGTTTTCTCCTGTTAAGGGACCCTACCCGAGCCTCGCCCAGGTCGACAAGACGCTTCCGGCAGCGGACAGCGTTACGACGTTCGAGCGCGGCATGATCGTCGCGGTTACCTCCGACGCAACCGGCGCCAACGCCGAGTTCAAGATCGCCGGAAACACGGACAATATTCTCTACGTCGCGCTCCATGACAGCTCCGACCCGACGGCCGGGTTTGTCGGTACGGCGTTCGACCCGAATGGCGGCAAGCCCGCGATCGGCGCCATCGACCTCACCCAGGACGGCGAGTACGAGACGAGCGTGTACGACAAGTCCAAGACTAACTACACGGTCGGGGCTAAGCTGTATGTCGCCGACGGACTGCTCACCACGACCGGAAGCGACGGGACTAACCCCCTCGTCGGATATGTCACCGCGGCCCCGTTCGAGCGCTGGGTGAATGACGCGGTCGCCGTCCCCGGCAGCCCCAACGACCGCAGGCTGGCTGTCCGCACCGGCGCCAACGTTTCGGTCATCCGCTTCAAAACCGCCATCTAGGGAAAGGAGAGACAGATGACTAAGGAAGCACAGGAGCAGATTCTTGACCGCAACCTCCGCGCCATGCTCGAGAAGGGCGCGTCCGCCGACATCGAGAAGGTGGCGCAGGCCGCGAGCGACGTGACGCGCATCAACATCCGTGAGGGTTCTTTCGCCAACAAGATCCTCCCGCCCGAGAAGATCGGCAACGAGAAGCTGGCGAAGACCATGACCGAGGACCTGATCGTCATCGACGACCTCGAGCCCGATTCCCCGGGAGCGAAGTACGTCCCGTTCGAGATGGTCCCCGAGGGCGAGATCATCACGGGGTCCAAGTACATCACCCCGCTCGCCCGGATCGTCACCCCGGCGTTCACGAAGGACATCGACCAGCTCCGGACGTACAACTACCCGATCCGCAAGATGCTCACCGACAACAGCATCAAGGACGGCATGGCTACGCACGACCGGAAGTTCATCGACACCGTCAACTCGATCGTCAGCAACACTGTTGGCGGCGGAGTGGCCGGCAACGTCCATCCCGTCACCGGCAAGGTTCAGTGGAGGGACTTCGAGGAAGGCCTCAACCGCGACACGTTCACGGATGCAACGAAGATGCTGCCGGCCGGAAACGCCAACGACAAGTTCATCGCCCGCAACTACGTCATGCTTGCGCACGAGAACACGCTGCGCGACGTGCTGAAGCTCAACCGTCAGGAAATCGGTGGCGACCTTGCCCAGGAGCACTGGAAGAACGGCCTCACCGAGACCACGATCATGGGCATCAAGGCGATCTCCACGATCAAGCGCAGCCTGGTCCCGGAGGGGTACATCTACTTCTTCGCGGAGCCGTCGTTCCTCGGCCACAACTACACGCTGACCGACTGGACGATGTACCTCAACAAGGAGGCGTACTTCATCAAGTGGTTCAGCTACTGGCTGGGCGGCTTCTCGTTCGGCAACATCGCCGGCATGGCGGTGGCCCGGTTCGGGTCGCAGTTCCAGGGAAGCTGGGACACCGAAACCTCGGGCTCTGACTCTGGCAGCGGCAGCTAGCCGTATGGAGCGAATCGAGACATAGCCAGCAAGCCGTCCAACGGTCTTAACGGCCAGGCGGGGCCGGATTAGTTTCCGGTCCCGCCTCTCTTCTGTGGGGGACATTCATGGATATCAGAGACAGGTTCCTGAGGGACAACATGGCGCCTATGTTCGCCGCAGGCGCAATGATGGCGGCCTCGGAGGCTGGGCTTCCGGCGGACGACGCGATCTCCGTCGCGGAGAGGCTGTGCAAGGAGGCGTCCATCGGAAAGGTCGCATACGGCGGGCACGGCGGACACGGAGGGTATGTCGAGGAGACGTTCTGGGACAGGAACAAGTCCTGGCTGATCCCCGCGCTGGTCGGAAGCGCCGCGTTCTATCTGGGAGCGGACGGCGAGAGGCACGGCAGGGCAGACAGGGGACACCTCTCGAACGCGTGGGGAAGGGTCGTGGACAGGGTAAGGGAGCTGTTAGGGCTTAACAGGAGCGCCATTGAGAGCGCCTTCACGGACACGCCTGGATACGTGAGCCCGGTCGACCCTAAGAAATCGCCCCTGCTCAGGCTCAACGGCACTGGAGGGTCCGGAGGGACGGACGGTGAAAAGAAGAATTCCGGGAGGTCCGAATGGCTGGTGTGACGGACAGAGACGGTAGGCCGATCGATCCAAAGGGAAACGACGCCCCGATGACGGACATGGAGGTCCGCGTCTTCCTCAGGGACAAAAACCCGGCGGCGAACATCCTTCTCGACGATTTCGAGTTCACTCCGGAGGAGATCCGGACGGCTATGAACATCACGGTGGACAGGTGGAACGACACTCCGCCGGAGATCTACAGGACGGACTGGGACAAGTTCCCCTACCGATCGATTCTCCTCCTCGGCGTCGCGTCCAACCTTCTCGCCATGGCGGCCCACCGGTACAGGAGGAACAGCCTCCAGATCAGCGCGGGTGGAACGTCGGTCAACGACCAGGCGAAGGCTGCAGAGTATGACCAGGCGTCCATGCGGCTCAGGGACGAGTTCCTTACCGCGGTGAGGAAGAAAAAGCGCGAGCTGAACGCCAATCTCGGATGGGGGTGGGCGTAGGCCGCTGGCCCTCAGCAAAAGATGTTTCGGGCATTTGTTGGTATAATAGGGACGAATCAAAGGAGAAGCAATGGCAAGCTCTAGACCCACTTTCGACTCTCTCAGGATAAGCCCGAAAATCGGGCTGGGAACGCTCATTTTCAAGGAGGCGCAGATGGCTGCGCCGGGAGGCCCTGAGGGGATCCCGCCAGACCCGGGACAGTCCCCCGTGACTGGTAACCCGGACGAGATGCAGGCCCCGGAGTCGGCGAACCAGCGCCAGTACGAGGACGATTTCGGGTCGCTCGCGTTCCAGTTCGTCCAGGACAGGGCGCCGGCCCTCATCAAGTACCTCATCGGGTTCGAGGTCGTCGACAGGAGCGAGGACGGCTCGAAGGCCGTCGGCATCTTCGGATACAAGATCGGCGACGACTTCTACTATGTCCCCGCGTTCTTCCTGAACAATCAGGTTCGCGGGATCGACATGATCCTCAACAAGAAGACGAACCAGTTCATCCCGCTTGAGGAGAAATGGATCGACTTCATCATCAGCCGGCATTCCGTCAGCATCGGCGAGGCTGCCGACGACCGCGTCAGGGAGACCATGCGGAATCCTGACCTCACGTTTGTCCAGCGCCCGCAGGTGATGCTCGGGAAGATGGGATCGGCTGAAAAAGACGAGTTGTGGACGTTCTCCGACGCGTGGGAACACATCAAGGAGGCTACCGCGAAAGCCCTCTCCGATCCGGACACCGCGGAAATGTTGGCAGGCCTCGCGTCGTCGGTGGTTGGAAAGGTTGAGAAGCGCGCCGAGTCCGGATACATCCGGTCCTTCATGGAGAAGGTGGGAGGACCGGAGTGCATGGTCATGTTCCTCGGGGCAATGCACGACGCAGGGTTCGCCAACGCGGCCCTCACGCTCTACAAGGACGCAGGAGCGTTCTGGACCGACAGGCTCGCGAACGCATCCATCCACGTCGACAGGATGCGCAAGATCGCCGCTTCATCGCCTAAGGTAAGGGTCGTCGGTGACATCGGTGACCTGTCTAAGTCCGCCCAGGACACCCCTGCATCCGACGTCGGTAAGGAGGATAGCCCTCTCACGGTCGAGGAGAACGCCAGGCAGATCGTCGAGCGCGACTTCACCATCGAGGATCTCCGCCCTGACGAGGAGACGGCCAAGGTTACGGACGACGACGCCCTCGTCAGCTTCGAGCGCAGGTTCAATCCTCCGGACGGTCCCGGGATGTACAATTTCGTAATGGGGGACGGTATGACCCGCGAGGGCTTTATGCTGAACGCAGTCGTCTCTCCGACCTGCGGCAAGGACTGCACGCTTTTCTGCTTCGAGGACAACGGGTTCGTGATCGCGGAGGCATCCCCGATGTCAGTCCTCACGACTGAGTTCAAGGAGGATTCCGCGAAGGATGACAAGGGTGACGATCTCAAGGCTCTTTACGGGAAGGCTTCCGACATCGGCGGAATCGAGGTCGGGACTGACGGAAGGGACAGGGGAACGCCGTACATGTTCATCGACGACAAGGGGAATGCGGCCGGTCCGTTCTTCATCAAGCACGTCTTCAAGGACGGGGACCACACTAGGTTCTCAACCGGATGGGGGAACTGCGTCATCGAGACAGAGCCGTCCGGTTCCCTTGAGCCGCATTACGGTTTCATGGACTGGGATATGTCCGACCGCTACCACGACTTCGACGGGAGAAGGAAGACGTGGTACGACGCAGACAATTGCTGCGAGTGCGAAATCTGCGGGTCCTCGGACTTCCTCAGCGTCGGCTCGGAGGGCGGCATGCCGAAGAAGACATCGTCCGGAGTCATCATCCCTGCAGACTGGAAGGCGCTAAAGGTCAGGACGCTGCCGGAACACGCATACAATCCGGACGAGAGCGATGCGGATCGGGAAATGAGCATTGCCAGGGCCGGCGAGGAACGGAAGGCCCTGATCAGCAGGTACACGTTCGGACATCCCGGGGACATCCTCGACCAGATGAAGAGCGAGGGAGTCGAGAGGATCAAGATCGCCTCAGACGGATCCGACTTCTACTTCAGCGTCGACGGCGCCAAACGCCCGCACGGCCCCATGGGATACAAGCAGGCGGCCGTAGACCTCGTCACAAGGTTCGGTATGAGGCCAAGGCGGGCGTTCTCTTACCTCTCAAAGGCGGCTGCTTCCTCGGACGGCGTAAGGATTCTCGTAATGGTACCGTCCCTGTCCGGAAAGGCCGGGATTGGGAAGTCGGCGCAGGTCGGAAGCCTCGTGAACGTCGCGATGCCTGCCCCGATGGACCAGATCCCCGCGACGGACCCCTACTCCGGAGTTCCCGTATACGCGTCGCCGTACGTCGAGATGGTCCACGGCCAGTTCACCGGCGTCCCGGGGCTCCCGCCCGAGGGCGGCATGACTCGCGGCATCAACATCGGCGGAGAGATGGAGCGCAACATGGGGGGCGAGGAGATCCCCGACGGGCACACGGACTCGCTCGAGGGCGCCCTCCCGCTTGACGAGGAGGCGAAGGCCCTCGCCGCGGATGCGGCGGCCGCCGGTCAGCGCCACGTGTTCGACCAGGCCGCCATCGGCGGGCTCGTCAAGGTCTACGACGTTGGCAACGTCGTAGACTCGTACGTCCCTGAGTTCATGGACACGATCGACCGGCTCGGACGCATCCTGTTCCTGTTCTACTGGAAGCACGAGGACTTCAACCAGAGGTACGGGAGCGACGACGTCGTCCAGATGGAGGACAGGCTCCGCAACGTGTTCAAGTCGCTGGGCGACCTCACGCTACAGCTCAAGGAGAAGACGGTCCAGCAGGACTGATGAAAGGATAAGGCATGTATAAGGAAAAGCTAACCATGGCAATGGAGAAGTGTTCATCCGTGAAGCGCGCGGAAGGTGTCGGTGTTGCCGGAGATGTGGTAGCCGGGATGCCGGCATCCGCTTTGATTTCTGCACTTCCGGGTGTGGGTCCAGTGGCGGCTTCCAAAATGGGCCTCGCGTATCTTGCTGGACTGGCGTCCCAACCGGACAACCGACAGAAAAAAATGTGGCCAGCTTTTTTCCCTGGGGTAGGTTCATATCGGCTGGGTAACCGCATAAAGACGCAAGTGATGAGGGAACTTGCCGCCATCAAAGAGAACGAGGGAGACAAAGACGCAAGACCTGTCGCGCACGCCGTTGCAGAGCATATTGGTAGTCCGATAGCTCTACTGTCGGCTATTGGAGCTGGAGCTGGAATAGGAGCGGCGGCCGGCGGGAAGAAAGGAGCCATAAAAGGAGGGGCTTCCGGAGCTGCACTGGCAGTAGCCGGACATCTTGCGGCGGCCATAGCGGCCGCTGTGAAACGACGCAGAACGGCTAGGGAGCAGATCGAGGCTGACAAGGGTTCGTTACTCGCAAAGTATGTAGTTCCTGGGCTCGCGGATTATGGCCTTCTCAAGCGCTTAGGCAGATCGCAGGGAGAAAGGGACGAGGCCGAGGCCAATGGCAATGCCGAGAAAAAGGCGTCCGCGACATGGGACCAGGTCAAGGAGCAGATCGGGAAATACGCTGGAAGGGCCAGGGACTGGTACGGGCAACAGAACGCCGTGACGAAGGCTCTCCTTTCAACGGGAGGAGGCGCGATAGGCGGAGCCGCCATAAGCAAGCTTTTCGGTGGTAAAGCCGGCAGGGGGGCCGCTTTGGGAGCCCTCGCAGGAGGTGCCTCCAGGATCGACTGGGGAAGCCTGTTAAAGGCGCTTGATGACGCACAGACCGACGGACAAGGCAGTGGTAAATAAGTGGCAACAGGAGAAACGCATGAGCAGAGAGACATTCATTAGGGGTTTCGTCAAGGCAGCCGAGGACCGAGGGGTCGATCCGGTCGCGCTCGCCAAGTTCGCGGCGAAAGCAGACGGTGGGAATACCGGGCGGCAAGAACACAAGACCGAAAGGCGTCCTAGCCCGGACAGAAAGTAGGAATGCCTGTTGAGAGCCCATTCAGCGCGTTCACGATAGCGCCAGGCTACGCGGGCGGATTCTCCTACTCGTGGGAGGTCTTCGGCGGGTTCAGCGACCCATCGCCGTGGACCTTCCGCGTGCAGAGGGGCCCTTCGTCCGGCGGGCCGTGGGAGGACGTGTCGCCCGTCCTCGTCAACGTCGTTTCGTGGAGGGCTCCCGGGGGAGAGAACCTCGTCGGGAAGTCGGACGTCCTGTATTTCAGGCTTAGGATGGACACGCCGAAGGGAACGTACTTCTCCTCGGCCAGGCAGCCGTACGGTGATCTCGGGAGGCGCGACTTCCTTCTCGCTCGCGAGATCATCCGGAGGGAGCTCCTGAGGGCCCGCGTCCTCGCCGGCGTCGAGTGCGACGTGTACATCCGCTCGACGTTCGGCCCGAGATGCCCGAGGTGCCTCGACCCGGTGACAGGCGTCGTCAGGGACACGCACTGCCCGAAGTGCTTCGGGACCGGAAGGTTCCCGGCCTACTACGGCCCGCACAGGATGATGATGTCCTTCTCGGCCGACGCGGCCCACAGGGAGGCGAGGACGAACGACGGCACGCGGGAGGAGCGCGTGTTCGAGGCCCTTGCGATCGGAAACCCCGTCCTGAAGATGGGGGACGTCGTCATCGACAGGGCTCAGGACAAGCGTTACGTCATAGCGTCAGTCAGCGTGACGTCCGAGGTGAGGCGCATACCCTGCCTGCAGAACGTCTCGTTCAGCGAGGCCCCGCTCAGCGACGCGGCCTACAGGATAGGCGTCGCCGGCGGAACGGATTCCGGAGAAGGGGAGGACTAGGATGGGCAGGAGGAAGGCGTCTGACCCGAGGATCAGTAAGGCGCGTTTGGGGATTTCACAGGAGGAGGTGCAGCCGTGGCACCGCGTGGGCGGGATGGAGCACATCTGCGAGCTCAGGAAGTCCGCGTCCGTCCTCTACGCCATGCTCGTCTCCACCGCGCGCTCGATATACGCGGACAAAAAGGGGCGCGTGTTCGGATGCCCTAGCGTCGTCTGGAAGCCTGATCCTGAGCGTACCGGGATATGGATAGACACCGAGCTCAGGTGGGAGGACATGCGCCCAGACTTTCTGCCTGCCATCTTCGTCAGGCTTGGCGAGATCGCCTACGAGCCCGTCCCGTCCATCAGCCCGGAGGGCCTGACGTACGTCAGCCCGGGAGGTGAGATGCGCTACGAGCGCACCGGGTCGTGCTCCGCAACCTTCGCGCACGTCGGGACAAGCGTCGGTGAGGCGTGCTGCCTCGCTGACAACACGGAGAGCTTCCTTTCCTCCCTCCAGGGCCAGATCGCCGACCAGTACTGCTTCGAGAGCTTCGTCGTCAGGGGGCGCGTCCCGGTCCAGAAGGGCGAATCGGGGCAGGCGGACGGCAGGGACAGGCTGATGTCCGCCGTTCAGGTCTCGTTTTCTTGGGCGGACGCGTGGTCCGTGAAGATCGAGTCGCCCATTCTGAAGACCGTCGGCATGAAGCCGGTCCTCCCGACCGGGATCTTCGTGTCCGGAACGCCGGTCGACGTCACGCCCGGAGTGACCGACATCAGGTTCGGCGACCTGTCTTCCGAGACGGACACGCCCGTTGACAACTAGGCCTCCTCTTATGTAGGATAATGTTCAGAGTCAATCTTTACGAGCCCGCAACGGGTCTCCACGGAAGGAGAAATGAATGGCATACCAGCAACCGATGGTCACTGTAAAACAGGATCTGACAATCGCCCCGACTTCGGTCGAGCGTGAGCAGCCCGCTTTCGTCTTCGGGCCGAGCTTCTATCTCCACAGGTACACGGACGAGGCAGAGAAGGCGGGAACGTACGTCGGGCTTTACGAGGGCGCCTCCATGAGCGTCCGCTATCCCTCCGTACTCGACGAGGAGAAGGTGGACAAGTCCTTCACGAGGCTCTTCGGCGACAACGTGGTCGTCGAGCTCGCGAACATCGGCAGCGTGACGCTCCCCGAGAAGGACGCCGTCAAGGCCGTGCGTGACGCGAACGGCGGGTACACCCTCCTCGGGCTCGCCGGCGAAAAAGTGGCCGGACAGGGCAGGATGGACGCCCTCAAACAGGACCTTAAGGTCGGCGACACGCTGATCGTATCCTATCAGGAGACCGGATCGGGCGCCCCTACCACCTACCTGAAGACCACCGTCAAGGGATTCCGGTACTACGACAGCGCGACGGATATCGACAGCTCGCTATCCGGAGGCGACTCCTCTACGGAGATCGCTGTCGGAACGGTCATCACGATCGGAGACGCCATCCCCGATACCGTCAACACATCCTCCGTCTCCGTCAAGCTCGTCGAGGTCCGGAGCGGCGTCGAGTTCACATCTAAGGACTTCGACCGCCCGGGAAACTACCAGTGGACGCAGCCCGACACGAAACTGACTGACAGCGACGGGTCTTTCTACGGCGTCCAGATCACCACCCTGAAGTTCAAGGTCACCGACTACTTCGAGGAGCCGCAATACAGCGGCGTCCTTTTCGCAGACCTCTACGTCCAGTTCCGCGAGCTCGACACGTCCTACGCTGACAACATCCATTCCGTGACCGGCGACTCCCAGGTGGAGGGGCTTCTCGGGGCGGTCTCGCCGGACAACCCCCTCGCCGAGGGCGTCCACATGGCCTGCCTGAACGCGGCGTCCGGAAACGAGGCCCCTCCGGTCTACTTCATGGCCATCCCGACGAACGATTCCGCGGGCTGGGACTTCGTGCTGAACAAGGCGTCCCTGACCAGCAGGGTCTACAACCTCGCGCCGGTCACGAGGGACGGCGCCGTCATCGAAAAGGTCATGAGCCACGTCGCCAGCATGTCCAGCGAGACGGAGAAGCAGTGGCGCGTCTCGTACGTCTCCAAGGACGTCCCTGAGACGGTTCCCGTCCTGGACTCCTCGATGGACCTTAACGGGAACGACTACCTGGCGATCCCCGTTTCGCCGACCGTCGGCGTCGCTCCAGACGGTACGGACTACACGATGCTCAGGGTAACAAAGTCCGTTTCGGACACGAACGGCAACACGGACATCGCGCTCCGCTCGGCGAACCTCAAAGAGGGAGACATCGTCCTGTTCAGGTTCGGCGAGAACGCCTGGGGCGAGACCGAGCCCGACACCTACACCGTCAAGCGCGTCGTGAACAACTACACCGTTGAGGTCTACGGAAAGGTCGACGTGTCCAGTCTCGGAAAGATCGGCAGCACGAGCTACGTGCCGGCCAAGATCGAGATCTACCACAGGCTATCCGCCTCCGAGTCCGCCGACGAGATCGCGAGCCTTTCGCGGCACCTCTCCGACCGCAGGACCATGAACGTGTTCCCCCCGAAGTTCGTCTCCGGAGGAGTCGAGATGACAGGCGAGTTCGCGGCCTGCGCAATCGCCGGCCTCGTTTCGTCCCTCGAGCCCCAGCAGCCGTTCACGAACATGACGGTCAGGGGGATCGACTCCATCCCGCTCACCTACAGCCGCTACGGCCGCGACGACCTCAACAGGATCGCCGCCGGCGGGACGCTCATCATCGCGCAGGACCTCCCCGACGACGTCGTCTACGTCAGGCACCAGATCACGACGGCGTACTCGGACGGAAACCTCAACACAGGGGAGATCTCGATCACGAAGAACGTTGACAGCATCTCCTACGCCTTCGCCGATACCTTCCGCCCGTACTACGGCAAGTACAACATCTTCCCGGGCCTGATCGCGATCCTGAACAACCTGGCCGTCCGGCTGATCGACCAGTTCGCTGGCAGCTCGAGCGTGTACGGCCCGCAGCTGATCGCGGAGGAGACCGAGATCCTCTACATCAGGCAGAACCCCCTCGTGAAGGACCACGTGGACGTGGCCATCAGGCTCAGCGTCCCGTACCCGTGCAACCGCATCGACATCGTCCTGACGGTCTAACGCCGGTCTTGTGAAATCAAGGAGATAAAGAAATGCCTAATTCGGTTTTTGGAACAGACACTGGAAAGCCCGTGGTCGTAAGGACTGGCAAGGCGATCATCACCATCAACGGGGCTACGATGCTTGCCATCAACGCACAGATCCAGTTCGGCCGCCAGGTCGAGGTGATCAACACGATCGGTGACAAGCGCGTCATCAGTATCGGCGAGGCGCAGGGCTCGTTCTCCGCGGAGACGATCCTGTCGAAGGACTACGACATCGCGGAGGCGATGCACCTGAACGAGGGCGGGTGCGACACGTTCACGATGTCCGTCACGTTCGGCGGATCGACCTGCAACATCTACGGAAAGACGCTGACCTGCCACAACTGCGTGGCGAGCGCCGTCAGCCTGACCGTCCAGGGAGGGCGGGGGTTCATCGGGCAGGGCGTTCAGGCGGTGTTCACAGGCCTGACCATGTGACGATGACGGGCTAGTTTGACTCGAACGGAGGCCACCGGAAACGGGGCCTCCTTTTTTTCAGCCGTCACAGCTGGCCGCGTTTGGTATAATTCGGCGGATACGGATCGGGAGGATACTTAAACATGCTAGTCACGCTAAACGCCCTGCCGATGGGATGGGTCGGCGGCACGGTCCCGTTCGGGTCTTCAGACCCGATGGGATGCACGCGCTTCTATTCCGGAGCGTACAACGGCGTCGAGGACGTCCTCCTCGGAAGGGTCATCACATACAACCCGAACACGCACACGGCGACGGTCCAGGCCTTCGGGACGAGCAGCCAGTGGAGCTGCCGTTTCGCCGACGAGCCCGTCTCCCTCTCATACGGCTACTCCTGCACGTTCCCGCCGAGGGAAGGCGAGTTCGTGCTCGTCAGGCCTGTCGGGAGGAAGATCATGTCCGGGGTCATCATCGGAAGGATGCCAATCGAGATGCTGTTCTCGGGCACGGGAGACGAGTACAACGACCCCGACCAGTACCACAGGCGCCTCTTCACCATGGACGATCTGGAGAGGAGGACGTGGGACAGGAACGTCCCCGGCATGATGAAGCCGATGCACGACGAGTTCAACGGCTCGACGCACATCCACACCCATTTACGCCCCACGGACGTCTACCCGGGGGAGTTCGCCAACGTAAACCAGCACAACTGCGGCATCAAGGGAGGAATGTTCTCGGCCACACTGCTCGGCGGCGGGGCTTCCGTGAGGGTGTCAGCCCTCTCGAACCTGGCGAGGGTCACCTGCGAGACCTACCAGCGCCACTCGATGTCCGGGAGCCTGCACGAGTTCCACAACGGAAGGTTCCTCTCGTCCGAGAGGGACGTCGCTGTGTTCCAGGAGGAGCGACTGGGCGGGAAGTACAGGGGGCAGCAGGTCTGGACGCCGGACGCGGAGGCTCCCATAGGCGGAGAGAACCAGGCCATGCGGCCTAGGTTCAAGGAGCTCTCCGGTTATTTCGGCAACGTCGTGTCCAGGTTTTGCCTCCGTCCGGACCCCGGGGACGCCGCGATCAGGGTCATGGGGGAAGGGGAGCCGACAGAGCAGGGCGTCTTCCGCGAGACGGTCGACCCGTCCGGACAGACGCGCATCTCGTCCTCAGGCATGCTCGTCCTCGAGAGGGCCGGAAGGATACCCGTCCCGGTAAGGACGGCATACCCGACGGACAAGGGGCATGACATCAGCGAGGGACCCGATGTCCTCACGCCGTTCGAGCACAAGGAGGGTGATCCCGCGCTCAGGCAGGTCGAGCTCTACGACAGGCAGGCGTACGACCTGAAGAACCAGTACTCGAGGGTGGACGGAAACGGCGCCGGCGGCGAACCGGACTACTACACGCCCCAGGAGGAGGACATGGGCCCGTCCTCCGACGCGTACGACTCGGCCATACAGGGCGTGGACGGGGGGAGCGAGACGGTCAAGCTCGCCAAGTACGACAGGCGCAGGGCAGGCGTCTACGTCGGCGAGGACGGGAGCGTGATCATCAGGGACGCCTGGGGAAGCGAGATCGTCATGCTAGGCGGGAACGTCACGATCGCGTGCGCCGGAAGCGTGATGAGCCTTCCCGGAAAGACCGCGCTCACGATAGCCGGCGACGACATCGTACAGAAGGCCCAGAACTCGGTCGACATCCACGCGTCGGCCCACGACGTGAGGCTCAGCGCGGCGAGGAACATGGAGATCCTCGGCGGCGCGAACGGGGAGGACAGGCCGGGCGGGGTCGTCATCGAGTCCAGGGGCAACGGCATGGCCCCGTGGGGCGACTCCGGAATCGGCGAGGGCGCCGCCGTGAGGGGAATCACCATACGGACGAAGGGCCAGGGCGTCGTCATAGACGGGAACACGCTGAACCTGAGGTCCAGGAAGGACACACGGATCATATCCGGCGGAGAGGAGATCGAGGGAAACGTGTCCATCGCCGCGAAGACGCTCAGGACGAGGGCGAGATCGACCATCCTTTCGGCAAGGGAGGGTGACGCCCACCTCATCGTCAACGGGAGGAGCGTCCAGGCCGTCGCTGGATCGATCGGGATGTTCTCGGAGAAAAACCTGACGCTCACGAAGGGAGACAAGTTTCCCGTTCCGCTCATGTGGGCCGATGTGGAAAACGTCGCGTCCGAGTTCCTTCCCGAGATAGACGAGGTGACGACGGACCTCGCCGACGAGAAGGAGGCCTCCCTCGGATTCAGCGTCGAGGCGCTGGACAAGATGTCCTTCAGCTTCAGGACGGCGGCCGAGTGCGGGACGGACAGGTCGTGGACGATAGGCGCGGAGGACAACGTCTTCAGGATGTACCAGCCTGCGTGGGCGCAGGTCATGCGCGTTTTCGAGACGCTGTCCGGGGTAAAGGCGAAGGCGTACTCCGAGCAGTTTTGGGAGGAGTCCGGATCGCCTTTCCCGGGGGCCGGATCGGGTTCCGAGTATGCCAGGCTTTCGGGCGACAAGCCCGCGAACCTGACGGACAAGGGGTTCAACGCGAGCAGGAAAGAGGTCCTGCCGAGCACGGACGTCGTGTACGAGGATCTGGAGATCGGGTACCTCGTCAGGGGGTAGAGGTAAACGCGCCGAAAGGCGCAATGGAAAAGGAGGACAGGATGACGGTCATAGGAGAAGACAGGGAAGTGAAGCCGGAGACGTCCGGTAAAGACGTGAATGCCGGGAAGGATCCGGACGCTCGTGATGCGGCCGAAAGGGAATCCGGCAAGTATGATGAAAGCGGAGGCATCTTCTCGCAGGAGCGCATCGCCGAGGATACGGAGGTCGAGATCCCGGATGACGTCGACGGGGACGCTCCCGGCAGAGAGGGCGGACTCAAGTCGATTCCCGAGACGAGGACCGTGACCGTAACGGCTGAGGACAAGGTGCGGTTCATCGACGCCGTCGCCTCGAACAGCCGGTTCGAGAGGAACTATACCCTGTTCGGCGGCAGGATCTCGCTCACCGTAAGGTCGATAACGGCCGAGGAGTCCAACGCCCTCGCCGCGTGGGCGTTCAAGAAGGCCGTGGCCGACCCGACATGGAACGTCTCAGGGCGCGGCCGGAGGCACATTCTCGTGGCCCAGATCGCGAGGTTCAACGGGACGGACATGCCGCCGATGGAGAAGCCCCTGTTCGAGACCCTAGGGAGCGACGGAAAGACGCTGTCGGAGCCCGGGTGGGTCGGCCGGGCCGACTTCTGGGAGGGGATCGGCGCGGGCGTCGTTGACGCCGTCATGAACTGCATCTCAGACTTCGACACAAGGTACAGGATTCTCTGCGAAAAGGCGGAAGACGAAAATTTCTGGCTTCCCGATACGCCCTGAGGGAGCTGGAGGGCGCTATCGGGTACGACTGCCGAAGGCTTGAGGACGGCCGCGAGGCGGTTTTCCGGCACACCGTGACGCACAGGAGGGCGAGGAGGGACTTCTTTGAGAGGAGGGACACGATCCTCGTCCTCATGGCGTCGATGATGTCTGTCGCGTCGCAGAGCTCCAGCAAGTCCGTCGACTTCAGTGTAGCCGCGTCCCGCGTTTCGGACATCAGGTCCGAGCTCATAAGGTCCGCGTTCCCGTACGCTTCGTCTAAAAAGACCCAAGAGGGCGGTTCGGGCGGAGACGGTGACGGAGAAAACGCTGGAGGAGGATCGGACGATACCGACTACGACGCTTTGTTCCGCGAGCTTGACGAGATCATAGAGGAGAAAAACAGGGCTATCGCCGAGGGTCGGCTCCCGCCATCCGGACTACCGACGGGGAGGTATGCTCGTGAGGAGCCGGCGTCCGGCGTTTGATCCCGGGTCCCCAAATTGGTATAATTAAGCCAGCCGGTAACGGGACGAGAGATGAACGATCTTCTAGGCGTACTCCTGCCCCTGCTCATGAGCGGGGCAGACATCAAGACCATATTCAGCCACCTCGCTGGAGGCGGTGGGGGCGGCGCGTCCTACGACGGGCTCAGGGGAATGATGTCGGCCCGCCTCGGAGACTTCGTCAGGGGGAACGGTCTCGAATTGAGGCCGAGCGACGCAATCGTGGCGAGGAACTCTGGCGCGTTCCTCGACACGCTCGGGCTCAACCCCATGACCGGCTTCGGGCAGGGCATGTCCAACGTCATATCAAGCCTCTACCGGTTCGCGCCTGACATGATCGGGCCCATGATCGGCATCCAGAGCCCAAAGAGCTTCTTCCAGCAGATCGCCAACGGTGCGTCCGGGATCAACGCTGCTGCCGGGTTCGGAACGCCGAACCTGCTCAACCCGTACGGGGCGAGGGCGGCGTTCGACAGGTCGGTCGCACTCGCCCACAGCGTCTTCAACATGTCGAACTCCGAGGGGAGGGGCTACAACGTCAGCTTCACCCACGGGCTCAACATGAACGAGGTCGGCGCCGTGACGCAGAGGCTCCTGTCGTCGTCTCTCCCGTACAACGACGCGAACGGCAAAATCAACCCGTTCGGCGGGGCCGAGGAGGCGGACAGGTTTAAGAGGAGGCTTGAGGAGCTCGGCTCAAAGTTCAACGACGCCGCGTCGATGCTCGCGAAGGTTACGGGAAGCGTCGAGGAGGCCCTGAACGTCATGGACAGGATGGCCGGAGGCAACTTCCTGGGCGGTTCGGAGGAGGACGCCAGAAAGATCGCCATGAGGGCCAGGAACATGGCGGCAAGGGTCCGCGTGACATCCGCCATGGCCGGCATGGACCCGCAGGAGGCCTACGGCATCATGACGAGCACGCAGCAGGCGCTCGACAGCAAGCTCGGGACGAACAGGACGATCGCGGACATGTCAGGCCTCAACGAGGCCATCAGGGCGCTGTCCGAGGGCGCCATGAACGCGTTCACCACATGGGCGGCGAACAACCCGAAAGCCTCGAAACCGCAGAAGATGACCGCGCTGTTCGGGATCCAGTCGAGGTTCACCCAGTTCATGGACACCTCGACCGAGCACGCCGTCTCCATCGTGTCAGCCCACAAGGACAAGTTCACCGAGGAGGACATGTCCAGGATCGAGGAGGCGTTCAGGTCCGGCCATCCGGACAGCGCGAAGGCGCTCATCAGGAAACGCATAGGCGGCGTGGCCTTCGACTCGTACATGAGCAACCCGTCCGCCATCCAGGCGTTCAGGCTGAACGGAGACAGGGAAACGTGGGACAGGCTCGCCATGTCCGGCGTGGAGGGCAACCTCATCCAGACCGCCCTCGAGGGCGGAAGGCAGATGCTGGCCTACCACTTCGAAGACAGCGACTCAACGCTGAAGACGCTGACCGGCAGGAAGGACAGGGCGGGCGGCTGGCGCAAAGACGCAGCGGCCGACGCCCTCAGGAGGCTGGCCGTTAGCGAGTACGGCATGGACGCCGGATACGCGCAGGGAAGGAGCATCGAGCAGATCAGGAAATACCTCAGGGCGTACGGCGCTGACGAGGACGAGATCGAGCGCACGGAGAAGTCCGCCGAGATCGACAGCCAGATCAGGGAAATCGACAAAAGCGTGATGACCGGGGCCGAGGAGGCGAGGGCCAAGAAACGCATAAGGGGAATAATAGGGTCGCTCGGCGTCAGCAAGGAGAAGAAACGGGAGCTTCTGGAATCACTGGACGCCGAAGGTGCGGACGTGTCCGGCATATACGAGCGGATCACCGAGGCGTTCGACATGAAATACGACGCGAGCGTCACCGGGGGCAAGATATCGCGCGCCGCGGCGGAAAGGATGAAGAACGACCTGAAGGGCGACAGGGATTTCTGGCAGGCGGACGCGACTGAGGACCAGATGAGGAAGGTCTTCAACGCGGCCAGGGACCGAATGAACGTGGCGAACACGTTCAAGTTCGGCAACCTGATGGACAAGGACTTCAAGGGCAAGAAGACAGACGAGGAGGCTCTGTCCGCTTTCGAGAATAAGATTCTTGAGCTTGAGAAATCAGGCTTGGACCTCGGCGAAGGAGGCATGGGGAGAATCCGCAAATCGGCGTATAGGAACGCGGTGAGGAACATGCTCAATGGGGGTGTCGGAAATGTCAAGGAGGGTGACGAGAATTTTTCGGCGCTTGTTGACATCGTTACTGAAAGCGTTGAAAACGCGCGTTTTACCGGTTCCTCCATTGAGGAAGCGGCAAAGAACGCTCTTAGGGCATATGCAGAAATCCACGGAGAAGCTCTTGGAGAAGATGGGAAGAAGCGTATTGAGCAACTGCTTTCCAAAGAAAACCTTATAGGAAGGGAAGATGTGGCGTCCGAGGAGATGAGGGAAATCAACCGCCTGTCCGGCGGCATGGTCTCCGAGTCAATAGACAGCATCTTCGGGGCTGGAAACGCGGAAGATTTCCTGAAAAGCGCCGACAAGCTAGCCGGGCTCGGCATGCTGGACAAGGACAAGATCGACAAGCTCAGGAAGACCGGCATGAAGGGTCTCAACACCCGTCAGGGCCGCATGAGGGCCCTGTCCAAACTTCTGGGATCGAGGGTCTCGTCCAAGCGCATCGACAAGATACGCGCCGTCCTCGGTAGCGAGAACGCCCAGGTTGGGCTCCTCGCGCAGGCCGCTACGATGATCGAGATGGCTGGCGGTGATATCCACAACGAGGAATACTGGAAAGGAATGGGGGTGGATGAGGAGCACGTGGCCGACTTCATCACCGCCCTCGACGACACGGCCGCCTGGAAGGGTCAGAACGCGATCTCGAACGCGATCAACATGGGTTCAGGGTCGATCGCCAAGGAAGAGATAAACCGGAGCAGGAAGCTCGTCAGGGACCTCGCTAAGTACATGGGCGAGGCCGAGATCACTGATGACGTTCTGAAGAAATATAAGGATGGGTCATCGGACGAAAGGAGAAAAATCGCCGAAAGTCTGGCGGAGATCAAGGATTCTAAGGGGAACAAGGTCTTCGGCGACTCCAAGTACGCCGCCGCATTCCTGCAGAACCTGGTGAAGGAGGGATTCGATACTGTTAAAGGTATAAAAGATGCCGCTGGAATAGATGACACGAAGATGGCGGAGCTTACGAAAGGCGCCTACAGGCAGGACTCCGTGGTGTATGATATCCTTGAGTTAGTCGGTAAAATCTTTAAAGAACTTGAAAAGTTCACACCAGCTCTGGGCGTTGTAGGTGATCAAGTTAAGGCAGCTAAAGAGGCTACTCAAAGCCTGGGTAAAATGTCATAGATCGGTCCGGACATGGAAGTTTTCAGCATAGTCGGTGTAGGAAGGTCAACGGTCGTGTGGGGTCCGACGGCGTCGGTCAAGGTGAGGGTCGGCGCGTTCGGTTCCCTCATAGACGACTCGTGGATCCTTGAGAACGTCGCGATCGGGGCCAAGGAGATCGTGGACGTGCGCCAGTGCTTCAACGACGTGTCGTACATCTACGCCCTCGGGAACGACCAGGCGAGGTGCGGCATCACGCTCCAGTTCGCCGTGTTCATCGGAACGGCGGCGTGCAGGGGCAAGAGCAACACGGGCGCCATCAAGGCCGGCCTGACAAAATACGTCGCGAACCGCATCTCGCAGAAGACGAAGGCCATGAACATCACGATAGGCAGCTTCTCGACGAAGGGATGGCTGGTCGGGATCGACATCGGGCAGATCGAGGGCACGAAGGGAATCTGCCACGCAACGGCTGCGTTCATCATGCAGCTTGAGGACAAGAGCAAGAAGGGCAAGAAGCTCGGCGAGGGCGACATCCGGTCGTTCGAGGGCGGCCCAGACATCGCATCGGACAAGAGGGTCGGGGGCGGAGACATCAAGTCCCTGAAGTAGAGACGGGGGTTTCAGGCGATGGAGGAGAGGGTCGTAACATTATCGTTCGAGGCGAAGATCGACGGAGAGAGCGTCGATGTATGCGGTGCGAACATCATCCTCGCGGTCAACGAGATCCCGCGCATCGAGCTCATGGTCCCCCCGTCGAAAAATTACGACGCGTCGCCGCTCTCCCCGTCAGTCTCAAGGCCGAGGATCTCCGATTTCGCCGATCTCTACAAGAAGCTCTCAAAGAAGGCCGAGGGCCTCAAGACGCGCGGTACCGTCAAGATCACGCTCAAGACGAAAAGCACCGAGAAGGATATCAAGGACGAGAAGCTGACGCTTGAGAACTGGGTCCTATGCGGCGTCGGACTCTCCGGCGCCAGCGCGACCGCAGCTCCACACCTGTCCGTGATCCTGCAGCACCCGTCATGCTACCTGACGAAGGTCGGGTCGATCTACGAGGAGCCAAAGTCAACGGCGTACAGCGTCATATCGTCCGCGTCCGCCAACTGCGGGTCGTTCCTTGAGATTGTGTCCGCGGTCTACAGCGCCATGCGAGATGACGTCGATTTCTACCAGGCGCCGGACGACATGCCGGAGGAGTACAGGAAGAACCTCGGCGTGAACGAGTACGACCCGGAGAGGTACATCGCCGAGAAATACAATGGCTCCGGGAAAATGATCTTCTGGAATGCCGTGACCACGCAGGACGCCGTCAATAAGATCGCCGCCGCGATCGGGACCATGGTCTGCCCGGCCGATGACGGAACGTCCACGTGGGACATGATCGTCAGGTCGTCAGGATCGCTCTTTCTGGGAGTCGTCCAGAACGAGAAGAACAACTACACCATGGAGAAGGGGCTGGTCATCGAGCCCCTGAAGCCGTGGAGGACGGACAGCGTCATCAGGCTGGACGAGGACCGCTGCATGATGACCGAGCTGCCGGGGATGGACATGATGAAGCTCGTCGGCGTGATGGCCCGCCCGGTCAACATGTTCACGAAACCGCTGCAGTCCGGATTCAAGGGAGAGAAGAAAAAGAGGAACGAGGGAGTCTGCGACATCCTCTACGCCCCCGTCGACCCGGAGAGCTCCGACGGCAGGATCATGAAGACGAGCGCGCCGCCCATCCTGTGCCAGGCGTTCGCCGAGGACGGGGCGAAAGGCCAGAACATATCCGAATCCGAGATCGCGATGACCGACCTTGCGACAGACAGCTTCAACAGAGCGATCATGAACTACTGCCGGGCCGTCTACGAGATCTCGTACGGATCGCTCAACACGGCCAGGGCCCAGATGGCGCTCGGCTTCAGGGACGTAGACGGCAAGCTTATCCTTCCCGGAAACACGTTCAGGTTCGTGTCGGACGGCAAGGACATCTATTACGGGTACGGCAGGAAGGTCGTGCACACGATGTCGTCCAATGGCGGATGCTCGACGCTTGTCGAGATGACCCACGTCAGGCCGACAAAGACCGTTCAGACGGTTCCGGACGGAAACATCAACGCGGTCTACGACCTTGGCTAGGGTTTGGGATTTCGGAGGGAGCATGGATCCAAAAGGACAGGACAGTTACACGAGGGCGTACAACGCGTGGGTCGTCAACCAGACGCCGGAGAACATGGCCGGGCTGGTCGAGGCCTTCATGCCGACGGTCAACGCAGAGATCATGCAGTATTCCGGGCCGAAGGAGCTCCTGAGGTCCAGGGGGCGATTCATCGTCACGCAGGCGATACGGTCGTACAACCCGATGGGGAACACGAGGCTAAACTCGTGGGTGGTCACGAACCTGCGCCAGCTCTCCCGCTACGGGAAGCGGCTGCGTCCGGTCAGGGCGTCCGAGGAGATGCTGAGGAACGCGGCGGAGCTCGCCGCGACCGAGAAACGGCTTGAGGACGAGCTCGGCAGGAGACCAACCGACGAGGAGCTGACGGACGAGACGGGCTGGAGCGCGAAGGCCATCGCTAAGATCAGGGGGTCGGCCGTCCACTCGGTGAGCGGGTTATCTGAGTCGGACCCTGACGACGAGCGCTCGTACGGTGACCCCGGGCTCCGAGAGCCTGACAGGGCGTCATACGCCGCCGATGCGGTCTACATGGGGCTGGACGATAGGGACAAGGCCATTTTCGACGGGAAGACGGGCATGCACGGTAAGAAGGAGATGTCCGGGTCAAGCCTCGCCGACATGCTTAACATCTCGCAGGCTGCCGTCTCGCAGAGGGCGTCGGCCATCGCGAGGGATATCGCCGATTTCGCAGGTGGGGGTAGACATGGGGGCTAAAGAGGCGGTCGATTTACTGATCGAGGACAGCGGGGACAAGAACGGGGAGACGGGTTACCGAAACGACTTCGCGATGGACCGCCCGTACCGCTCTCTCCTCCAGAGGTGCGGGGAGGACGGGAAGGGCATGGCGATTGATGAGCTTCTCGGGCTTTTCGACTGGAAAGATGACGACGCGGCGTGGATAGCCGAGTACGACAAGAAGCGGAACAGCGTAGAGGAGCTCATCAGGCTGAGGAGGCGCGTGTGCTTCGCGATCGGCGGGTGGCGCGAGATCAACGAGGACTTCGGGCGGGGGTCCGTCTCATGCTTGAGGGACCTGAGGACTCCGTTCGTGACGTCCAGGACTCCGCTCAGGTCGATGAGGGACGAGTTCGCGGAGGAGGGTTAAATGGCTTCTGGAGCGGCGAAGATTGACTATGACGGTAGGACGGTTGACCTCCTGATGCTCAAGACGATCCTGGACGCCCCTGCGGTCAGGGTCCCGGTAGACGTGGACGTTTCCAATGTCTCGGGCGAGCCCATGATCGTCACGGGAGTCGAGAAGATGGTCCAGCGGTACGCGAACGCGTTCATCACCGCCCTCGGAAGCGCCAAATTCAGGGATGGCCACGGCACGAACCTGGTACCGAGCGTCGCCGAGGGGCTCGTGTACAACATGCCGACCCTTGAGGCAGTCGCCGCCGAGGCGAACATGATGGCCAGGACGCAGACCAAGGAGGGGGACGAGGAAACGGACGAGGACACGCCGGCGGACGAGTCGCTCGAGGAGTCCGAGGTCACCGGTCTCAGCTACTCGAGGGAGAGGTCGAGGGTCGAGATTTCGGTTTTGCTGACGACGGCGTCCGGACAGTCGTACACATACATCATACCGGTAGCGGTGGGGGTTCACTGATGAAGACGATCACGCTAGATGACATCACGCAGGAGGATTTCGACTCGGCCGCCCAGACGGTCATAGCCGGCATCAAGGCCTACAACAGGAAGCTCGACACGAGGAGCGGGACGGTCCTGAGGGACCTCCTGGTCGATCCGGAGGCGGCTGTCGAGAGCGTCGTGTCGGGCCAGATAGCGGAGGCCAGGAAGTCGTCGTCCCTCGCCATGCTCAAGGAGGCGCAGGACGATGGGGAGGAGATCGACCCGGAGGACGTGGCGTCCATCCTCTCCAACTTCAACATCACGCCGTCGTCCGGGACGAAGGCCAGGGGAACCGTGAAAATCGTCGTCTCCGACGGCGCGCTCGCATACTCCGTCCCGGAGGGGGCCGTGTTCACGACCGCCGACGGGCTGTCGTTCGAAGCCGACGCGCAGGTTGTCGCCACGTCCGCAGGCATCCGTAACCCGAGCGTGACGCCCACCACGAAGCTCTACGAGGGGGCCGCAGGATACTTCTTCCTCGTCCCCGTGACGGCGTCCGAGGTGGGCGAGGCCGGGAACATCCAGCAGGGCACGTCTCTCTCCCCCGGGTCGCAGGTCTCCACGTTCGTCATGGCCGAGGCCTACAAGGATTTCGGCGGAGGGTCAGACACGCAGTCGCTCGAGTCGATCATCGAGAGCATCCCATCCGGTCTTTCGATCAGGGGGTTCGTGAGCAGGACGGCGTCAGAGGGCATGCTGCGGGCCGAGTTCGACTCCGGAGACAACCCCATCGTCGCGGTTTCGTCCGTGGGATACGGGCATCCGGCCCAGAGGAGGGACAGGCACAACGTGTTCGGTGTCGGTGTCGGAGGAAGGATCGACCTTTACGTCAGGAACTTCACGGACGCCTTCACGGTTACGAAGACCGTCACGGGCTCCGCCGGTGAGTCGGACGGGACGTACACAGTCGAAGTCCCCACCGGCATGTTCCCGGGCGCGTGCTGGGTAAAGTCAGTCTCAGACCCGTTCAGCAGACTGGCGGCGTCGTCCTCCTCCTCCGGGTCGGTCGGCGCGGAGGAGTACGAGACCGTCCTGTCGTCGCTCGCATTCACGGCCGAGCGCACGGCCGACGTCTCGGGCACGTGGCACGACATCGACGTGTCCTCCGGACCCGCGGAGGCGTTCAACACGGTTTGGCAGGGCTTCAGGATAAGGCTCACGGACGTCCCGCCGGACGGAGGATCGGCCGAAACGGGATACGAGTGGTCATCCTCACGGGACTTCAAGGTAACGATGTACTGCCTACCGCAGGCCGTCGACATCCAGGCGTATGTGGACAGGGACGACGTCAGGAGCGTCGCCACGGACGTCGTCGTCAGGTGCCCGATCGTCTGCAGCGTGTCCGTGAACGCGGTCGTGCACTACGACCCGAAAAACCCTATCGACGAGGAGGAGGCGAAGACCCTCATCAGGACCCACATCAACGGTCTTGGGTTCGTCGGAAGGCTCACGAGGTCGGACATCGTCCAGATCCTGAAGAACCTCGGCGCCGTGTCGGTCGACATGCCGAACCAGGATATGCTTTACGGAACGCTCCATGACGCGCTCGGAGTGGCCCACAGCCTGAGCGGGGACGCCCTGGACATCTCGTCCATCGAGGACGGACCTGCGATGATATCGAAGGACACGGTCGTGTTCGCCGCAGAAAGGGGCGGCATACAGATCAAGATGATCCCGAACGCGTGATTCGGTTGAGGAGGCCTCCAGGACATGAGAGACATCTACGGACAGGACGACCCGATGGTCAGGAACTCGATCGTCGACATCCCGGAAGGATACGCCGAGAGCGCGGGGAACACGCTCTACTCCTGGCTCGGCAGCATCTGGAGGAGCGTCCACAAGGGGGAGGGAATGATCCGCGGCCTGCAGGGAGCCAGGGGAATCCGGCTCGCCCAGCTCTACCTTGACATCCTCGAGGCCGCTAAGCTCCAGGACAGGAACGGGGCGCCCGTCTTCCACAGGGAGCTGTGGCACCCGATCTCCGTCAGGCGCTCGCAGAGGAACAGGGCGCAGGAGAACATGCTGTCGATCGGCGGGGAAGGCGTGATCGGGGCCCAGCCGGAAGGAAGCGTGTACGGGGAGGGGACCGTCCTGCAGATGGGGCTTATGGCCAACCACGCGGACTACGTGACGTACCCCATCGGTGGTAACATCGTCGGGATGGCCTCCAGCATCGTCGACAACATCATCAACCCGACGGTCGTCCTGAACGCAGACACCGGGGACGGCGGCGATTTCGCCTTCAGGAACAACACCATAATCTTCAGGGAGTCCGACGACCCGCTCGCCGACGGGTCGCCGTTCGAGCGGTACGACATACCGGGCGAAAGCGACGACCCTGAGGACGCCGACATGGAGGCAATCCTATGGGCGTCGGATGTCCTGTTCGACAAGAACTACATAGCCGACCACCTCTCGTACCCGCTCGGGCTCAGCGCCCCGTCGTCCGCGATCGTCAAGCGCATCATCAACGCCGCATGGAGCTCGGTCGCCAGCGGGCTTACGCCTGAGCTCATCAGGACGCTCATGGCGGCCATGCTGAACATCCCCGTCATCCAGAACGAGCGCGAGACGGTCGTCAGCATAACGGAGACTGACGACGCGAAGGAGGTCGAGACGGACATGGGCATGTACAGGGTTTGCAAAAGGGCAACGCTCGTCAAGGGGCTCCATCCCGGGTCTGTACTCTCCAGGGGGGACCTACTCGACGAGTCCCTGCGCGTCTATCCCTACCTGAACCTCCTGAGGGAGGAGACCCCTTCCGTCCGGTCGGACTCAGGATCCGGATCTGAATCTGGTGGCGGTTCGTCCGGCCCGGTCGCCGAGCCGGAATACGCGACCGGGTTCTCCGTCCCCCTCAAGATGGACATACCGTCCGTCATCCTGCCGCCGGACATCCTCAGGGTAAGGACCGAGTACGGCGTGTACGCCATGTGGGGCACGACGAGGGTCAAGCGCGACCCGTCCGGAAGCGGGAGGCTCTATTTCGACGTCGGCGGGACGGACGGTGACCGCGAGGCGTTCTGGAAGGGCGTGTGGGAGTCGGCCGAGAAGGCCGGCGTGAGCATGGAGAGCCTCATCGGCCAAGAGGGGTCTGAGATATCCCCGGCTGAGTTCATGCTGAGGAACCTCGTTGGCGCGAACACCATTTTCGCCGTCATCGACAGGTCGCAGCTGGAGAACCCGTCACTCATGCGGGACCCCATGTTTTTTGGTACACTGACAAGTGTAGTCCCGTCCGCGATACGGCTGTTCCTCGTGGAACACCAACCTGTCGGAAAAGACGACAGGATGGATCTGGGAAGCTCGATGGAAAGAGCCCTCGTGTCGGCGTCGGCGCCGGCCGTCGTGGAGACGTTCGACGCCGTCGCGCTGCCTGGTCTGGAGGGAAGGGGCGCGTCCTACGGGGACAGGGTGGGGTTCAGGTTCGTGAGGCCAGCGCCCGCGAAAAAGAGGGCAGTCAGGGAGTGATGATGAAAATTTCGGATGGTATCCGTCTTCACAGGGGCGTCGTCAGCCCGTCGTTCATTGACCTTTCAACCGGCAGGCGCTCCCCGTTCATTTCCGGAGCCAGGCACAACACGCTGAGCTACATGGCCGCCGAGTCCGTGGCCGCCGCGTTCGGCGGCGACACGTCGTTCATCCCGTCCAGGATAGGGTTCATCTACGGAGACAAGGCGACGATGCCGACCGAGTCCGTCATCACGAGGAACCAGACGTGGGACGGTCTGGTGAGCGAACTCACGTCGGCGCAGGACGGGGCGACGGTCGACATCCAGATCGTCGGGTTCTCGTACTCTCCCACGGTCGGTCGCGAGTCCGCGGCCCCGATCGGAGGGGGCGCCCAGGAATCAGGCTCAGGCTCCTCCGGATCGTCGGACCAGTCCCCCGGTGGTGACGGCGGACAGGTATACGGGTCTATCAGGAACGCCGTGACGTTCCACGCCGTGTCGAACTCCCAGGACAGCGGAATCCTGAACGGCGCTACGTTCAGCGACGGAAGCTACATCTACCAGTGCGTCCTTCTCGGATACAGCGGCGGGGAATACCGCGTCATCGCCAGGGCTTCGCTAAAGGACACGTCCGCGTCATCCGGGTATTCCTCGCCGTCCGGTTCGGGAGCGTCGGTAGGCGTCTATCTCCAGAAGCCGTCCGGGTTCGAGATCGCCCTTGACTGGACGGTCGTGTTCCGTTAAAAGGAGTTCTTATGTCTACACTGATGTGGCCACAGCTGACGAAGTTCGAGAACGGGGAAGACCTCAGCGCGGAGGTTCTCAACGTGCCGATCGGGCAGCTCGGCGACAGGACGGCATACCTTTACGAGCGCCTACGCGAGCTGCTCGACAGCGGCAAGATGTCATCCGTCATCCTGACAGACGTCAGGCTCGGAGACAGCGGCGACGGGACGGACTCGTCTGACTCGTCGGACGATCTGAGGGTCGGCAGCGTCGTCTACATCGACTCCGAGAACGGAACGTTCTCGAAGGCGAGGGCGACCATGAGCCTGTACGACGACTTCAAGGCCGCCGACTCCGCGTTCTCGATCGGCATCCTCGTCCGGCGCGACGCGTACTCCTCCAACGGCGACGTCCTCGTCTACGGCAAGATGGGCCTCTCCGCGGGAATCCCGATCGCCGTATCCGACATGATCCAGGAGGGCGAGACGTTCAGGAATGGGCGGTACTACCTCTCGTCCAACGAGGCCGGAAAGCTTACCGCGAGCCCGAACGGCCCGCTCATCTACGTCTGCTCGATCACTGGCGAAGTCTCCGGAAGCGGCGTGTTCTCCTCCGGGTCGGCCATGGTCACGCCCCAGTTCCTCGACATCGGCATGTCCCACATACACCGGTGCGCCGTCCTCACCGCAAGGCCAGCCGGCACTCTTTCGACCGCTGGGTATCTTCCCGTCTCATACGATGTGGAGGATCCGTCATCCGCTCCGACGCTCACGTTCGGAGGGACATGGACGGCCGAAACGGACGTCACATACTCCTTCTGGCTCGTCTCGCCGTCGAGCGGATCGTCAGACGGCGGTTGGCCGAACGGAGTCACGCTGTACTGGACCGAGACCCCGACGGGCGGATCGCCGGTCGAGGGAAGCGTCCAGATCCCAGGCCCGGGAATCGAGGTCCCTATCTCCAACGGAATGACCGCCAGGGTGCATTTCCCGGAGTCGAACAGCGGCTTTGCCTTCCGGGACCTCACGGAGAGCCAGCGGACATGGCCCGCGCTCACCTTCCCTGAGGCCGGCAGGGGATGGATAGACCACAGTCCTCTGTCGGTCGCTTCCCTACCTTCGGGCGGCGGCCAGGGATCGACACCGGAGCCGCACGTCGCCGTCATGGGAAGGATCGACGCGTCCCCCGCGACGGTGAACGTCGCGTTCCCGTCAACCGTGCAGGTCCTTGGGCTCGGCGTCATCGCGGAGGGTTCTACTTTCACCTACCGCGGCGTGACGTACACGTTCAGCGCGGACCCGGACCCGAACGCGGGAAGCCAGGTTCTGCTGGGGTCGACGCTCGCCGACTCCGCCCTTTATCTCGCCGGGGCCCTGAACGGGACCGGCGGCGGGACGTTCGCCGTCCTGTCCAACGAAAGCGGGACGGAGGCCAGCCTCGTGGCCATGGGGGCTGAGACGATCCCGGAGGGCTCGGGCGACATCGTCTCGTCATACGTAAGAAGCGACTCGATGTCGTCCGGATACGGAGTGGTCGGCGGAACGGGCATGCGGATGGTCGTCTATGACGGCAACAGCCGCGTTCTCGGAGACGAGGCGGTCGTCACGGACGTCTCATCGTATGTATGGAAGGATATCGGGAACGGGCTATCCGTCATGGTGTTCCAGGACATCGCAGGTAGCTCTGCGACGATCAGCCCAGGAGACATCCTCTCCTGCTCCATCACCGATTTCGAGCCCGGGGCAGTCTACGACTACGCGATCGGGTTCGACCAGGCCATCGCATCCCATTGGCCCCCGGTGCCGGTTAAGGCGGCCGCGCTCGTCGTGAACGGCGTAGAGATGGACAGCAAGGCGCTCTTCCCGTCCAGCCCGACCGTCTCGTTCGGAAGGGACACGATCCACTGGTTCTCGGACGCGGAGGGCAAGCGTCCGTGGCCGGAGGCGTTCTCAAGCAGGGGTAGCCTGATCGACCCGTCGGAAGACAAGACAGAGGTCTTGCGCTGGGTCAGAGGGTTCCAGTGCTCGACAGGTCCGGTCACGTCGATACAGGTCAGGGAGGGCTCCCCCTTCAGAATCGTCGGATACGGGACGGACACGGAGGCGAACACGGGCGACCTTGAGATCGAGGGGTCGTTCGACTTCAAGATCGCCGGCGCCGGCCTTCCCGGATACATGGTCCCAAAACGCGCGAGGAACGGCGTTCTCATGGCCGGCCCCGTAGTCGAGCGCATCGTCGGAGGCCCTGGCGTCTCCGTCATTTCCAGCGCAGGATGCCCGTCGGGGCAGGGGACGGTCGTCCTGTCGCTCGACAACGGAGCGTACCAGAGCCAGTTCTCGGAGATCGTCCTCGAGAACGCCGAGCAGGCCAAGATCGGGATGTTCCCGTATGTCCGCCTGAAGGGGTACGCGACGGCGATGACGTCACCGTCGGCGTTCACGGCCATGATGCGCGTACCGGCCAGCCTGCCCGACGGGAGGTACGAGCTCAAGCTGCAGGCCTCCGTCTTCGGCGAGAACGGCTTCAGCGTGTCGGCAACCGGGGCAAAGCGCTACGCCTGCGTCAGGTTCACGTACAACATCCTGCCGGACTACAGGGTCGGGACCGGCATGGAGTACATGAACCTGAAGACCAGGCTTCTCAAGCCCGACAGCGAGCGCACGGTCATCATCCCGTTCGGCCACGAGACATCGGAAGGAACGGTCTACAACGGCTTCGACCCCATCATGGTCAAGACAGACGACGGTCTTTCGGACGACAGCGACGACGTCGTCTCGAACGCCTTCGGAAGCCCGATCCCGGCCGCGTCGGACTTCTACGGTCAGGAGGGGGTAGTCGCGGAGCTCAGGCCTGGCAACCTCGTCGGCATCAGGATATCGAGGGCCGTCACCCCGAGCGGCTATGACGCCTACACCGGTCCGCTCGGATTCATCAACATCTCCTGGTCGCTCGTCTCCACCGAGACTGCCGGATCCTCGCGCGACATCAGCGCCATCGCAAGCGAGATCCGCGGCATGAAGGAGGAGATCGACGGCAAGGTCGACAAGGACGCTCTGGAAGGCGTGGACGTCATGACGAACACCGCGGACGGTATCAGGAGCGCGGTGAGGTCCGTTTCCGGGGAGCTCGGCGCGAACGTGGTCAAGTAGCGCAGGGAGGTCTAAGGAAGTATGGCCGTCACATCGAACCCGATAGCCGCCGGATGGCTCAACGAGAACGCCCTCAGGGAGTACCCCTTCCATGAGGGCTGCGGCCTGCGTCCGAACGACTCCGCCGGCGCGCTCGTCGAGAACGGGTGGTCCGTTCCGGACTGCCTCGTCGTGGACATGTCCGTCTCCGTGGCAGGATCCGACTTCGACCCGTTCCTCTACCTCGGGCAGATGTCCGTTCTCGGCGGCGGCGTGACGCTCGTCTTCCGCGCGAGGTCCGGCGAGATGGCGATGTCTATCCATGTCTCGTCTGATACGCACGAGAAGAACATGTCCTACCAGATGACCGGGACAGGGTCGTTCTCCTCCGCCCGCGGCGTCATCTGCATAGGCGACCTCGACCAGTTCCTTGAGTCCACGCCCGACGGGCTGTACGAGTTCCGCCCGGAGGAGACGATGGTTGAGCCGACGTGCGTCAGGCCGTCGGCTCTGGGCGTGAGCACGCTGAGGGCGGTCGACTCCTCCGGATACACGTCACTTGGGCTCACAGGGGACGTGAGCCTGGTTGCCGGCGACAACATCAGGTTCGACTACGACCCTGCGTCCAACTCGCTCAAAGTCAGCGCGGACCCCGACTCCGGATACTCCGAGTCCTGCGACTGCGGGGACACTGGCCAGAACTACGTCAGGTCAATCAACGGCATCGCGGTCGAGAACGTCAAAATCACGGGCGCGGACGGTGGGTGCGTGTCCGTCTCGACGAGCGGCGGCATCATCAGCATCGGAGACACCTGCGCGAAGCCGTGCTGTGGCTGCGCAGAGACCGAGTTCATAAACCAGACGGTCAACGACCTCCAGACATCGGTGAACACGCTCACGGGCAACGTCGCGGCCCTAGGGGAGAGGCTCACGGAGTTCATCACAAGCTACGTCCTGTCCAGAAAGGCCATCCTGTGAGCCTCGGAAACGGATACCTGTCCCATAACTCGCTTACAGCCTTCCCGCTTTCCGACGGGCAGCTCCTGGACTGGGCGCAATGGGGAACCGTATCGGACTCCGACGCGGACGGCCTACAGAATGCGCTACAGTCGTGCTTCACGGACGCCCACGTAACCCTTTTCAGCGAATCAATCCCGGAAGGCGGATGGCCGTCCGTCGGAGCCTTCTCGCTCCCGGGAGGTGACGCCATCTCGTTCGCACTGTCCGCCGGCGGGTCATCCGTCCGGATAACCGTCTATGCGTCGCAGGACCCCTTCCCGTGCGTTTTCGGGAATGCCGGGTTCTGCGCGTATGTCATATCCATGTGCTCGGAGGGCATACGGAACTTCGTTTCCCTGTGCTCATCCATGTCCCAATCTTTGTCCCCTCCAGCCTCTACTCCATCCTCCTCCTCACCCAGGCTGGACGGGGACTCTTACCTTACCCTCTGCGCGAGATGCGTCAGCCTCCAGCCGTCTTCCCTCAGATCCGTAATGGTCTATGACGGAAGGGAGGGAGACGGGCACACCCTCGCGAACGGCCCGCACTTCGTCCTGATGGGCGACATCGCCGTGACGCCCGGGAACAACGTGTCCCTTTCCGATCCGGACGGGATGAGCCCTGTCAACGGGTTCGCCGTGAACGCCGATCCGGGCGCCGGAGAGGGCAGGGTCCCGTGCTCGTGCGCAGAGACCGCCGGCGGAAACAGTCTGCTCGCCGGCCCGACCGGACACGCGAGGATCTTCAACGACACCTGCTACGATCTAGAGCCTGGGGATGCGGCGTACTATGACGAGAACGGGCTCCTCACGAGGGATCTCGTCATCCACGCCAAATGCACGGCATGCTGCACCTGCTCGATGTACGGGGACGTCGTTGGCCGCCTCGCCGAGATAGCTGATAGGATAAGGTCCGCGAAGTCGGCAAGGTCCGACGGAGACGCGCCAGGCATCGACGACCTTCTCGCGTCTTACGAGAGCGCGGTGGCGATGTTCAGGGAGCGACTGGGGGCGCCGGCCCTCCCGGACGACGTTACGCTGACGCTCGCCGCCTTCCCCGTTGGAAAGAACATCAGCCCAAAACTCCCGCAGCCGAGCCAGACGACGGACGTGAGGGGAAAGATGTCAAGATGCTCGTTCACGGCGGTCCTCAACAACTCGTCCGCGTTCGAGGTCCTCGCCAGGGTAAGCTCGATATCCGGAACGGACAAAGTCGTCGAGGCGTCCGTCTCGTGGTCATCCGCCGAGGGGACGCAGCGGACGTCATCTTACGACTCGGCGTCAGGCCTCATAGGAATGACCTATCCGGTCCCGCCAGGAAGGACGCTCGTCGTCACGTTCATGTCCGCCAGGAGCGAGATGGTGAACGCCGTGTCGACTGGAGGGTTCAGCGGTGAGGCGTCGTTCGACCTGTCGTATGTCTCGGGCGGGCAGACGTTCTACCTCGGCAGGCTCAGGAAGACGGTGGACGCGTAGGGCTCGCTTAACTGAACGGAGGAGACTAATGCCTGTCAGGATGGAGATGGCGGAGCAGTTCGAGAACGAGAACGCGATGAGGAGGTTCCCATTCGCCGACTGGGCGTCGCTCGTGTCGGAAGACGGAAAAGAGCTGCCGGACAGCCTTATAGCGGACGCGAGGTTCTGCGTCCCGTTCCGCGACGGTACGGACTGCGTTACGTCGGTCAGGCTCGAGAGCGCACACGTCTCTCCTGCGATGGTGTCTGTGTGCTTCAGGGCGTACGCCGGGGTCTCCCCGACGGACGACGCCCTTTCCGTCACGGTGTCCGCCGCGTCGTTCAGGCCGTATTTCCCGTATGCCCTGAAACCCCTTTCCGGATATCCGGGGATGGCGGACGCCGGAGGCGTCATCGCGTTCGGGTCGTTCGACTTCCCGACGTTTCCTGAGACGTACAGGTTCTCGTACGCCGAGATCCTTCCCTGCTGCGTTGCCGCGGCGACCCCTTCGGGCCTCAGGTCCATTACGGACCCGAGAAGCGGAGAATCGGTTTCAGGTGATGTCGGGTTCTCGTTCTCCGGCCATGTTGACGCGTCCCTTTCGGGCGGAGGGTTCTCGCTGTCTCTTGACCCTGGATCGGCGGAGGAGCTGATGTCCAGGTGCGTCGGACTCGCTGAGGGAGACGGCGTGTGCGGGGCGACGCCGATCAGGTCCATAAACGGGGTTGCACCAGACCCGGACGGGAACATCGTCCTTCTTTTCAGGTGATGTAGGGGTGGGAGAGTCAGATGGAAGGCATTTTCCTTGAGTTTGAGAACGAGAACGCGCTGAGGGCGTACCCATTCGCCGGAGGCAGGGATCCGTCCGCCGAGGGATCGGCCATCCCGGACGGCGTTTTCATCGACGCGGCGATATACCCGGTCAACCCGTCCGGGACCGTCTACCTGTCTTCCGTGTCGGAGGACGGCCTGTTCAGCGTGTCAGACGGAACTGGCGTCATCATGACCGGCAGGCCGGACGGTGCTTCGGTCGAGTTCACCGACCTCTCTGGTCTGTCCAGGCCGTGCGGCGTCCTCTGCGCGTCGTCCGTAGATGCGCTGTCCGAGTTCGCCCACAGGGGCTACGAGATGAGGTACACGGCTGACCAGGCTGCGTTCGCCGCATCGTGCCTCTTCCCTGTTTCCGTCGGCGGCGTCACGTCAATCACGGTTGGAGGAGCGGGTCCGGCAGCTGGAGACGTATCGTTCGTGAACGGAGCAGATGACGAGGTTAGGGTCTCAAGCGGAACTCTGGAAGACGGGCGGAAGACGCTCAGGTTCGACGTCCTGCCGAGGCCTTCGGCGGCAGAGGACCTGTCCGTCAGGAGGGTCATCTGCGTGGTTGACGGGCAGACGCCGTTCAGGATCTCGAAACTGGCGCCCGGATCAAACACCGTCGCCCTCCAGCTTGAGGGGATAGACAGGGAGGATGTCTGCGCCGCCGCTCACAGGGAGCTGTCGTTTATGCCGGCCGACACCTGCTCGTGCGGGGAAGGAGAAGACGGCCCGTGCGACAAGTCCTACGAGGACGCCGGTGAGCCCCTCCCTGAGACATACCAGCTTGAGGAGGTCTTCGTCCCACCGACGTCCGAGAACGCTGACGGGGCGGAGAACGCGTTCTACCTCGTCGTCCCGAACGAGGTCGGGTACGCGAACCCGCTCTCCATCACGCTTGAGGATGGCGTCGTCTCGCCTAAGACGACCGAACCTGAGGTTGTTGTGAACGGGATGGGCGTCGAGCTTGCGGAAGGCGAGACGATGGACAGCGTCACGTCGAACGCCGTCATCATACAGGTCCCCGGACTGTCAGGAGGCGCACTGTGACTTCCGAAACGATTGGGTGGCTCAATGAGAACAGGAACAGGTCCTACCCGATGGCCAGAGACGAGTGGCGAGGGCGCGTTCCGGCGGGTTCCGCGATTGACTGCGTCCTTCTTGACGCGCTTGTGTTCGACGGCTCGGCCGACCCGTCGGATGACTGCACCCTTCTCCTTGAGTCTGTCAGCGTCGGCGCTATAGAGACCATTGTCACGCTCAGGTATTGCGGCGTCGCGCTCTCCGTCTCGCTTTCCGGCGGGGGCGTAGACGGTGAAGGGTCTTTCGAGGCAAAGAGGGGATGTTTCACGGTCGGAGGAAGGGCGGTCTCATTCTCCCTGGCAATGTCAAGCCACGCGTACATCCTGTCGTCTGTCGGCGAGGGGTCGTGGAGTTTCGGGCTGCCGGTCCTCAGGGCTAGGGTCGTCCGTCTGTCATACGGATCGGGCGTGTCCGGAATTTCCGTCAATGGAAGCTCTGGCGTTCCCGGCATGGGTTCGCCAGCAGTCGCGTCGGGCGACGTCGTCCTTGAGGACGGCTACAGGACCAGCCCGACCGTCCGGAACGGTAGCGTGCTGGTCAGGGTCGGAAGGCGTTACGGGCTCGACCCGTGCGGATACGACTACGGACCGGAAGGCGCGAGGGACTGCCGCTCCCCCCTGTTCTTCTTCTGCGGGCAGAACGCAATAAACAGCGGCAACATCATCCTCAAGGGAGGCCGGGGGATCGTCGTTTCCCCCGGAGGGACGTACAGGGTAAGGACGGGGTCGTGCGCAGGAAGGGATGTCCCATGCATCGAGATAACCGCGGGAACTGAGGTCATGTCCCTCTACCGGGCCGCCGTTTCCGGTTCGCGTTCCTGACGGTAACCGTTGGTATAATACTCACATGTCAGACGCTCAGAAACTCCAGAACTGCGGAAGGCTGCCGTTCCTGTCGGACGACGGGTGCGACAGGGGATCCGTCGACATCCGCCAGTTCGACGATTTCCCCTACTGCGACCCGATAGACCCGACACATCCGCCGGTGCCTCCGGAGATCATCGGGACTTTCCCAATCCCTGACATCCCGTCCGCGTGCGCCTGCGTCAGCATCGACTACAAATTCAAGTTCGAGGGCTACACCGAGCGGTTCAACGTCGGCTACACGTTCAAGTCGGTCGGCGACTGCTGCGACGGGAACTACGAGAACGAGTTCGACATCGAGCTGCCTTGCCCAATCGAGCGCATCGACGACAAGTATTTCAAGGCCAAGCTCAAATGGAACGAGAAGTCAGAGCACATCCAGCGCTACATCTGGAACGAGGATGACGGGTGCGGTCTCGAGCCGGACGACATAGACTTCGAGATAGGCCTGAGGTGCCCAGTCCGGACGAACGGCGACAAGAACATCTCCATAAAGATCGACTGGGCGGACGACAAGGGCGAGGACGAGAAGGTCTACGTCAAAACCGAGAACAACGGCGAGGAATGCTCCATCGAGCCACTTGACGTCGAGTTCGACCTAGGGCTTCCCTGCCCTATCAAGGACACGTCAGACAACATCACGATCAGCCTTAGCTGGACAGACAAGACGTCGGACACCAAGACCATCTCCCTGAAAAAGAAGGCGGAGGAGTGCGAGCCGGAGATCGACGCAGAGAACTTCGACCTGGGGCTTCCGTGCCCGATCAGGGACCTCAACCGTGACCTCACGATCAAGATCGACTGGAAGGACAAGAAGTCCGACACGCGAAGGCTCGCTATCCGCAGGAGGGAGGAGTGCGAGATCGACCTCGAGACCCAGGATTTCGACATAGGCCTCCCCTGCCCGTTCGCGACGATCGCCAAAAACATCGCTTTCCGCGCAGGATGGGGAGGGGCTAATTTCAACGTTTTCGGGAATTTCGGTTTCGTCTCGGGAAATGGCGACGACTGCACACTGAATTTCTATGAGCCCGAGATCAACCTCGAAATCCCATGCCCGCTCGACAGCCTCAGCATGACGGGCAAGATCGAGATCGGCGACGAGCCGAAGATGACGATCACGAAGGAACCTATCGACGATGGCGAGTGTTCGACAAACTTCGACATCAACATCGTCATCCCAAGATCAACGTTCGACTCGTCGAGCTCCGGAGGATCGTCAGGCTCATCAAGCTCATCAAGCTCATCAAGCTCATCTGGGTCTTCAAGCTCCTCAAGCTCATCAGGATCATCAAGCTCGTCCGGACAGTCCAGTTCGTCCAGTAGCCACGGAGACCAGTCAAGCGGATCAGGCGGTGGAGGAGGTAGCGGAAGCGACGAAAACTGCTTCCTCTCCATAACGGGATTTACATCAAGCGGAGGGGAATACTGTTTCACCACGGAAAAGGTGTGCATAGACAACGGAACCGTTACGAAAATCGACGCCGATCCGATTTGCCTGCCCACGTCAAGCCACGTCAACAAGTGCTGCGATGACGAGAATACGGAGACCACCTAGGGTGGAACCGAGGAAGACGGAACGGAGGATCCGCCGGAGGACCCACCGGAGGACCCACACGCGAACGGGGAATTTTAAGGGAGTAGGGAATGGAAAACGAATGGGCGTTTGCAAGGGGAACATCCTCGTCTTATCCGACATCCGGATCACCGGCCGGTGATTCATCGCAGTCTACAGGATCGAAAGACTCTGGATGGTATCCATCATCCGGGACGTCCGGATCGTCTGTCTCCTATCCCACTGCATCGTCCCCCCAGAAGGGGTCTTCGTCTAAGGTCTCTTCCTCCGGACCGAGCCATGCCGGTTCGTCCAACGGAGCGTCCTCAGGGCCGAGCCATGCAGGTTCGTCGTCCCCCGTCACGCCACCGGAGACGGATGATTGCCCATCGATCGTCGTGTTCTATACCGTTCCCGGTGTCGGAGAGCAGAAGAGCCAGGTGTACGATACGTCGGGCGTCGGAATGTGCGAGTATGTGATCGAAGTGCCGTGATTCATTCATGGAGGGTGAAATGGCCTTAAACAGAAAATGCGCGTTCGCCGTATTTGCTCAAGGCGATATGTACAAAAGGTTCAGGGAGCGTCTTGTCGGACAGCTCGGATGGTTCGCGCCTGGCGTTGATGTCGTCGATCTAAACATGGATGACGTCAGGACGGCGCTTCCTGGATTGACTGATTCCGATATTCCTAAGTTTTCCAGGCTTTCAATCCCGATGTCAGAAAGGTTCGAGAAATACGACAGGGTCGTGTGGGTTGACTGCGACACGGAAATCCTTTCAGGTATGTTCGCCGGCGTGCTTGAGGTTGAGACGAGCGACGACGGGCTCGCCGCGAGCCCTGATATGCGTCAAGAACGAAGAAAGGCTGAACTAAAAAGGTATTTCCAAGGCAGGGACATAGACGTATACGTCAACTCTGGCGTTCTCGTCATGGACCTTGACAAGATAGATAAAAAATCGTGGCATGACCGCGTTTCATTAGGCATATCAATACATGCCGCGAAAACGTTCAGGTTCGCAGACCAGGATCTAATTAACGGGCTGTTCAATGTAAAGGTTATAGACCAGAGATACAACAGTATCTGGCGTGAGTCCTCGGTAGACAACGCATGGCTCGTCCATTACGCTGACAATCAAGGACACAAGGCTCTATTGGAAAAGATAGAGTCCGGACATGAAAAGACTGGCGTATCCCTCTCCTCAGACAGATGTGTCGCCATCGCCCCGAGGCATGCGTTCATCAGGCCGTGGATACGCGCGTACTTCGCCTCAGGAAACACGCTTCCGCTCGTCATCATGACAGGACCGGATGGAGACTGGAAGGAGGGCGACCTCGACTACTGCAAAGCCGCCGCGGCCTTCTGCGGCGGGATGGTTCTCGACTGCTCCGAGGAGTGGAAAAATTCCGCGCGTCTCGCCCAAAGGTCATCCCTCAACAAGATGATCGGGTGGTATACGAAGAAAAGCCTCCTCCGAGCCGTCGCCACGCGCGTAAGCCCGAAGGCGTGGGCATGGGTCGATGACGACGTTGAGATAACGGGAGACCTGTCTGAATGCTTCGACTATGCAGAGTCGAGGCCAGGGTTCATCTGCTCCCAGTTCTACAGGCCTGGAAAGACGGATTCCCGTCCGGCCGGCATGTTCAGGCTCTACCGAGGGGATAAGCTCTGCTGGAACTCCCTTGTGTTTTTCCATAATGACGCGAACGCGAGGCTTACAGACAAGCTGTCCAAGGACTATCCGATAGAGGACGACGAAATTATCTTCGGCTATCTCTACAACGTCGACCAGGAATGGCATGACGGGTTCAGAGACTTCTCGCATCTTGGATGGCAGACGGTGTGTAAGTCGGTCTCAGATATTCCGAAGGACTGGAATGGCAAGGCCATCCATTACGCATCCAGGAGGAACGGCTGGGAGGTGAAGAAAATGTGGGAGGCCAAGGTCAGCGAACTACCCCCAGCGCCGTTCGAGTGCCTCATAGGAAACATGGACTCGCTCATGAGCGGCATGATGACCTCCAAGGCGGGAATACCAGACGATCTGGCCGTAGACGCCGTGTTCGTCATCGGCAAAGGTTCAAAGAACGGGAACGAGGAGCTCAGGTACGCGCTCCGGAGCCTAGACACGAACTGCCCGTTCGTCCGCGACGTATACATCTGCGGCGATCTGCCGCCGTTCGTCAACACGGACACGGTACGCCATATCCCGTGGCCGGACAAGTACAGGCACGCCAAGGACGCCAACATCATCGACAAGCTCCGCCGGGCGTGCTCCGAAAAGGGGATGGCCAGGCGCGTCCTCTTCTGCTCCGACGACCAGTTCCAGACGCATGTCTGCTCATGGGAGGATTTCGCCCCGCGCTGGCTCAGGAGGTACGACCCGTCAGACACGTGGTACACGGACATGAAGCGGGAGTGGCACACGCGGCTGCGCGACACGCTTGAGAGGGACGCCAAGCGGAGGCGCGACGCGGGACTTGACGACACGCGTGTCTTCTACTACGAGCCGCACATGTGGATGCAGATCGACCGCGACCTCTTCCTGAAGTACGCCGAATGGTCAGACTACGCAAACCGGTCCGACACCATCATCGCCTCAGGGTACTTCAACTTCATCGACGCGGGCGGAAGCCAGATATACGACCACCGCTTCATCTGCGAGAATACAAAGGATATCCCCGACGTTACTCACATCGCCTATACGGACGGAGTGTTCAAAAAGGCGATGGAGTTCGCCGGAAAGCTGTTCCCCTCAGCCTGCCGGTTCGAGCGCGGGTTCAAAGGGGCGTCCGCCAGGGAGGCTGAGCCCTCCCCGGAAACGCACGCGGCGACGCGCGTCTCGGACGCCCCCCCGAGATCGGACACACCACTCCTCGTCGGCGCGTTCGGGAGGCGATTCGGAAGGGTGTTCGGATTCTCGGCATCCGAATAGGTTGGTATAATACGGCAGGAGGATGAGGAGAGTATGGATCGTAAAAAATGCGCGTTCGCCGTGTACGCTTCGGGCGATAGGTACGTTGGATACAGGAACTACGTGGTCAGGCGTCTGCACCAGCATGTCCCCGGAGTGGACATAGTGGATCTCGACATGGAAGAGGCCAGAAGCCTGCTTACCGGCGCGCCGGAAGGACAGATGGTCTACTTCTCGCGGCTCGCCATCCCGCTGATGAGGCAGTTCGATAAGTATGACAGGGTGGTATGGCTGGATGTCGACGTCGACATATTTCGAGGTTTCGCCGAGATACTGAACGTGGATACAGGGAAGGACGGCCTCGCCGCCGCGTCTGACGTAAAACAGAACAAGTATAAGTCATATCTCAAGACGAGGTTCGGCGGATATAATGGCTCCGTGTATTGCAACGCGGGCGTCCTCGTCATGGATCTCTGCAAGATCGACAAGGCGGAGTGGCGCAGGAAGATAGATGCCGGTCTTGATATACATAGGCGCGTAGGCCTCAAGCTGCGAGACCAGGACCTGCTCAACGGAATGTTCAGCATCACGGAGATGGATCCAGCCTTTGGATGGGTATGGAGGAAAGGAGAAGCCCCGGGAAGGACCTTCTGCATACACTACGTAGACAAAGGAGGGCATAGGGAAATGGACCGGATCGTCTCCGGGAGCAACGACGGAGGCGATATGGACATGCTGGACAGGTGTATTGTGGTGTCTCCTCGACACGAGCTGATACGCCCGTGGATAAGGGCGTATTTCGCCTCCGGAAACAAAATCCCTCTTGTGATAGTTCCCGGGCCTCCCGGAGATTGGCGTGACGACGACATGGAATACTGCGAGGCCGCGGCTGAATACAGCGGAGGAACGGTGTTCGACTGCTCCGACGAGTGGGCCCTGTCCAGACCCTTGGCGTCAAGAGCCGTAAGCCGCAATGTCGGATGGTATTCCAAGAAGGCGCTTCTGCATGCGATAGCGACAAGGCTTTCCCCAAAGGAGTGGGCGTGGATTGACGATGACGCCGAGATCGTGGGCAATCTGGACGAGTGCTTCGACTACGCCGCCTCATCACCTGGGTTCATCTGCACGCAGTTCTACGCCCCAAACGAGACCGGGAAATACGACCCCAGCTTCGACTATGTGGCCAATGGCGGACCCAAGGAAAAGGGTTTTGTGCGCAGGCCTCTCAATCATGTGGAGAATCCAGACAATCGCCATCCCGACAGGGACTATAACAACCGAATGTGCTGGAACTGCATGATGTTTTTCCACAACGACGCCAATGAGCGGCTTAAAAGCCTGGACAGCGAGTTCCCCATCGAGGACGACGAGTGCATTTTCGGGCATCTATACCACAATGACGAAAAATGGCATGAAGGTTTCTGTGACTTTTCCGCCAAAGGATGGCAGACGAGCTTTACGCGCCTCGCCGACATGCCGTCGTCTTGGAACGGAAAAATACTGCACTACACAGGCAACGCGCATGGAAGGGAGGTGAAGAGGTACTGGGCGGCGAAGGCCGACAAACTTCCGCCTGCCCCCTTCGAGGCCGGCTTGGCCATGAATGCCGTTGACGCCGTGTTCGTCATCGGCACTGGTTCGGCCGACAACAACACAGAGCTCCGGTACGCCCTCAGAAGCGTCGAGAAAAACTGCCCATTCGTCCGCAACGTCTACATCTGCGGCTTCTGCCCGCCGTGGGTCGACCGCTCGAAGGTCATCCACCTCCAGTGGCCGGACCGCTTCTCACACGCCAAGGACGCGAACATCATCGACAAGCTCCGCCACGCCTGCGAGCAGAGGGGAATCGCGAAACGCATCCTCTTCTGCTCCGACGACCAGTTCCAGACCCGACAATGCACGTGGGACGACTTCACGCCGCGCTGGATCAGGATGTTCGACCCGTCCGACGGGTTCTACGCGGACATGGGAAGGGTCTGGCACTCCAGACTTCGCGACACCCTCGTGAGGGAGACGGATCGGAGGAGGTCCGAAGGCGTCACCGACGCCGCCCGCTACTTCCAGCCGCACATGTGGATGCAGATCGACCGCGACACCTTCCTCGACTACGCGAGATGGAGCGGGTACGAGAGCCGGTGCGACACGATCATCGCCTCCGGCTACTTCAACTTCGCCGGCGTGGTCGGCGTGCAGGACTACGACCACGTCTTCCTCTCGCCGTACGACAGGGAGATCCCGTCAGCCACGCATGTTGGCTACAACGACGGGAGCTACCGCAACGCCCTCTCCATACTCAAGCGCCTGTTCCCCGATCCGAGCAGGTTCGAGACACTCGACGTCGTTCCGCGCGACCCCATGCTGGCCATACCATCCATCGGCAGGTACGCCAAGGGAACGGGGGCGAACGCGTCAAGGATAGCAGCGTCGATGTACGGAAAAGCCCATGAGCCGAAACCAGACTTCCGTCCGGATCCGCTGCGCAGGGCGGACGCCAGGACGTCATGCGGACTTCCCGGCGACCCTTCCCCCGCATCCCCATCGGAGTCCATGGAGATACTCCGCGTGGCCGGCATGGTCCGCGACACGCCGGTGTGGCACGGACTTCTCGGCGAGATCTCAAGGGCCGAGGAGCTCCGCCTGTTCGGCGTACCGGGATGGAGGACCGTGTGGAGGGACATCATCGGAAGGTGGTCGTCCGCAACCGCGAACGGGAGGAACAAGAACCCCGTTGAGTCCAAAAGGTCGCCAGATGCCGCGTCCGTCATCAGCGCGTACCTTTCCGACCAGGCGGGAATGCGCACGGTGCGGTTCAGCAACGTAGGCGCAGGCTCCGTCGGACAGGTGAACATCGGGGCGGAAAGGCTGGCGACAATACGTTCCGGATCGCCGCTCGCGCAGGCCTGCGAAAGACGCGGTTCCGTAAACACAGGCGCCATGAGGGCCCGCGTCATTGAGACATTGCGCGGAAGGCTCTAGTTCGGTATAATTTTTTAGGTTTTCGATAAAAGGGGATTTATCCGAAATGGCGATTTCTGACAGGATAAGGGCTGAGGCTAAGCGGACGATCGACGGGATCGTACGCTATTACGAGAAATACGGCGAGGATCACGAGGACGCCGAGGAGAAGGAACACAGGATAGCCAGGATCGAGTCAGCCATGGAGGGATGCAACGGACTCTCTGGCGAGGACAAGATCCAGAAGACTGCCGAAAACCTGTTCGAGCTCACATGCGCCCAGGAGAGGACATTCGACTCTGTCAGAAAGGAGATCAGGAACCTGAGGGAAGAGAACAACGGGGAGTTCGACCTGCTCAGGAAGGAACTCGGAGAGGGCCTTGCGGACATCATCAGGAAGATCGACTCAGGGCATGGCGGAGGAAAGCCAGTATTAGCCCATGAAGGAAGTGGCGGAACGCCTGATAAAGGGCCATTCCCGTCAGTGGACATCGCACACGCTAACATCGTCGCCAAGGTTATATCTGACCATCCTCTCCTCTCGTTCTACACTTTCGTATTCTTCATCGTCGTAATTTTCGTATCCGGGCATTTCAACGTTCTGTTAAAACTCATTGGCAAATAGGGTATAGCGATGTGCGGTCTGAAGGTCAGGTTTACGCAGTCACCCGAGATAAGAGGTGTTTTCGGCTACGCCCTCAGGGCGGAGGTCGTCTCCTCCGACCGCATCCCCTCCAAGATCTTCGTCTACCACCAGTTCCCCGCCGGGCTTGACGGAAACACTTTCTCCGAGTTCGACCATGTCGCCACCCCGGTCGATTTCCAGGAGATACCGGAGGACGCCGCATCAGAGATTGTTCCATGGTACCGCACGTCCGTCTGCACAATCTGGCTCAGGAACGCGGACGACCTCGCCGAGGCCAAGCAGCTCCTCGTTGATGACATCGGCGCGCTCCAGCGCGGATACGACGTCCTCAACAGCGCGAACGACTTCACCCTCCAGACGGACGTCGAGTTCTCCGGAGGGTCCGTTACGGCAGACGGCCCAGGCAACCCGCCGCACGAGGATCCCATCCAGCAGGAGATAGACGAAATCAAGCAGGACGTCGACGGGAAGGTTTCAAAGGACGCCCTCGACGGCGTGGACATCGCAGTCAACACGATTGACGGTCTGAAGCAGGCAGTAGCCATCTTCGGCGACATGCTTGGGGCAAATATCGTTAGCCAGCAGAACGACCAGCAGGGCCAGTAGGCAGTAGGAGAAAGACATGGCCACCAAACGAGAATCCTCGCGTATACAGGACGCCAAACTCGCCCACATGGACCTCGACGAGAACCCCTCCGTAGTCACCAGCGTCAACCTTGAGGGGTTGGTCGAGGGTGATGAACTCGATGAGGAGATGAAGTCTATCCGCTACACGCTGGACACGATCGAGCGTTCAGGGTGGGATGTGCCTGAAACACCCGTGACCTTCACCTACGACGGGACCGACTACGACTCCTCCGACCAGGGCTCAGAACTCCAGATCGACGATTATGGGTACATCCACCTCGACGGAGTATTCGTCGCGTTTTTCGACGTGTCAACTGGCCTCATCTCCAGCATAAACCAGGAGATAACGGATCTGAAATTCGGGACGATCACCCCTGCCGTCGGGGATTCCATGCAGCCCGTCCTCGGTCTCAAGGACCGATCGGTCCAGTTTCTCGACCTCGCCGTCGCTTCGACAGAGGTGTCCCTGCCCGCTCCCGTCAGCGGCTACGCGAGGGATCTGTACGTCTGCGTCTCCAATACGTCAGGGGCATCCGCCTCGATCGAGCTTGCGGGCCTTGGCGTGTCATACGCGGTGCGCGTTCCGGACGGCGAGGATCTCGCCGAAATGACGGCGTTCGACGCGGGGGCCAGGTGCGACCTGTACATCACGGACACGCCTGAGACATCCTCCAACCTCCCTGTCGTGAAGATCGTCCGCCAGGACCTCGACGCAGTTACAGGGGTCGGCTAACCCCGACACCTATCCACTAACCACGAACCCATCAAGTGAGGTTCTACCCCATGACAGAACGTTACTACAGACTCGTAGATGGTTACCCCGTTGAGCTCAAACTCCCCGTGATGGTCGGCGGAAGGATGCGGATACACCCGACAAAATCGGAAGCGGCAATGCTCGGCGCGTATCC